>Ga0209723_1000045_pt1 | contig 240134 bp, 186 predicted proteins | sample BiotimSIPDNA_2_FD_185750 | JGI IMG/M metagenome (GOLD analysis project Ga0209723, IMG submission 185750) | Anaerobic biogas reactor microbial communites from Washington, USA - Biogas_R2 time_0 SIP DNA (SPAdes) (version 2) | ecosystem: Engineered > Bioreactor > Anaerobic > Unclassified | place...
TAAGCACCAACAGATTAAGGTGACTATAGCGGCGGGGTTCCACCTCTTCCCATTCCGAACAGAGAAGTTAAGCCTGCCAGCGCCGATGGTACTGCGAAAGTGGGAGAGTAGGTCGTTGCCCAACTTACCAAACTCCGGTTCTTCATTGAGCCGGAGTTTTTTGTTTTTGCTCCCGACCCCATCCCCCCTGATTTATCTTCCACCCCCCTCCCTGATTTATCTTCCACCCCGCATAATTTAAATGCTTCCTGTCCGTTTTGTCCAGGACAGAAGTGCCATACCTCTGTCTCAGACAGCAAACCAATTCATTACCTTGTTTTTACAGAACATGAGCCCAGGCTTTGCATCGGACTTTCTGCGCGAAAGAGTCTTTTTCGCCGGACTGCTCCTCTTTGTTATTTTCCTCCCTTTTTCCGAGGCCCTGGTCAGTATTCTCAGTGTTTTTCTGCTCCTCCAGGCATTGATTCTGCGGTCGTGGAACCACCCTTCCGTACCACGGGGGCGGCCCGTCAGCCTGCTGATGATCACCTCTGTTTTTTTGATTTATATTCTGGGCATGGGCTTTACCCGCGACCCTGCCTTTGCCCTTTATGAACTGAAAAAGGTGGTCTTCTGGATAGTGATCCCCGTGGCTTTTTATTACAGTCCCCGGCTGGAACCCCCGCGGTTTAACCTATTGCTTCTCTGTTTCATCGCCGCCGTCACGGCCGCTTCCCTTGAAGCCACTGTCCGGTTTCTCTTCCGGGAGCAGCTGGGCATTACCGGTTTCAGGGAAATCATCCATATTTCCCACATACGCTACTCGTTTCAGGTGATCCTGGCCCTGATTCTTGCCGGATGGTTTATGGCTGCCGGTACCCCTTTCCCACTCCGCGTGCGGAAGGCCCTTTTTCTGGTTCCCGTCATGCTCTGGCTGCTTCTTTTTCTGTTGCTGCTGAAGTCGGTAACGGGGGTGATCGCATTGTTGGGTATGGTGTGGGTGTTTCTGCTGGTGCTGGCCTTCAGGCAAAGGCAACCCTTACAACGAGGTGTTCTGGCGGCGGCTTTGGTACTGTTGGTTCTGGCCCCGGTGGGCTATGTATGGAAGGTGTGGCACGATTTCCATGATTCAGAGACGTTGGATCCTGAACAAGTCGACTGTTTCACGCTCTCCGGAAATCCCTATTCCTTTGATTTTTCGGCACGTGACCGGGAAAACGGCCATTGGGTCCATGCTTATCTTTGTGTTGACGAGTTGCGGCGCGAATGGAACAAGGTCAGCAGCGTGGATTTTGATTCCCCCGACGGGGGAGGGTATCCGTGCAGTGCCACCCTGATCAGGTATATGACCAGCAAGGGTTTACGCAAGGACAGTGCGGGTGTGAGCCAGTTGACCCCTACCGATATCAAAGCCATTGAGAGGGGCATTGCCAACCATATCTATGTGAACCGGTCCTTCTCGCTCTATCCCCGTATTTATGAGACGATCTGGGAGTACGATTACTACACCCGCCTGGGCGATCCCAACCACCAGTCTTTTTCACAGCGGCTGGAATTCGTGAAAGCTTCGCTCCTGTTGATCGGCAAGCGTCCCTGGCTGGGCATAGGTACGGGAAACTGGAAGCTGGCCTACGCGGAAGCTTACCATGAAATGAATTCCCGTCTCGACCCCGATAACCAGGGCCCCTCCCATAACCAATACCTCAATTACCTGGTAAAATTCGGAGTGGTGGGTTTTCTGGCCATCATGGGAGTGTTGCTGATCCCCCTGTTCCGGGAGGGACACCGGAAAAACCTGGTGTTCTGGTTGTTCCTGATTTCCATTGGATTTGCCAATTTTGGGGATGCCAACCTTGAAACACACATGGGCCTTTCCTTTTTTACCTTCTTCTACAGCTTATTTCTTTGGCATATGCCCCCCTCTTTCAGGGGTGCCCTGGGTGAAGAGACCGTTAAGAAGGGCGGGGTTTCTCAGGTGAAGGAGGTCACGGGCTGAAATATACGCGGGCAGGGTGTATGAATTCCTGAATAACGGGGCTTACAGTCTGCCGGAAGGTTCACCGGGAAATGGTGTTTCCGGAGGGAACAATCCATTGTTGCAGTGGCAGAGACCTTTCTGGATGGTCTCCCGAAGCAGCTCCCTGTTGGATTGCAGATGCTGCCTGTCGGCCACGGGATGCCAGAGGTGGTAGCATACCGCTGCGAATTTCAGTTTCCGGAGGGATACTCCGCTGAAATGGAGGCGCGCCACCAATTCGGTGTCTTCCAGGCCCCAGCCTGAGAAATCCTCATTCCAGCCATTCACCGCTTCCAGGTCTTTGCGCCAGACGCCCAGCAGTCCGCCCCGCAGGCGCTCCGAGAAGGAGAGCGCCGGCATCAGGGGGGCCAGGAAAGGCATCCGCCAACCGTTGATCCTGTTCATCTCTATTCCGGAGGAAAATAGCCCGGGAAGGGAAATCCCTTTTGCCGGAATGTGCCAGGCCTCACTCTGAGAATGGGGCTCCGGTTCGGAGAACGGCTTTGAAGAGAAGCCGTTCTCAGGGCTGAATGATTCGTGGTGAACAAGATTCAGGGCTGTGGCGATGGGGGTGTGATTGCGCAGCAGCTTTTCGGTAAATGGCCGGGTAAGAAAGACACGGGAGGCGATGGAGGCGCTTCCGGGAGCTGCCATTCTCCGGAAATCACGGAAAAAGGAGGGATGAAACAGCAGGTCGCCGTCGGAAAAAACCAGGTAGTCGCCGGTACTTTCCCTGATGGCCCGGTTGCGGATGGCCGCACCCCGGAATCCCCTGTCCTCATGCCACACCTGCTTCAGGGGAACCGGAAACCGGGACCGGTAGCTGTTGATTACCCCGGCGGTGGCTGCCCCGGAACCGTCATCGGCGATGACCACCTCCCCGGGTAGCTCCCTCTGCGCAAGGATGCTCCTCAGAATAACTTCCAGGGCATCGGGCCGGTTGTAGGTGACAATGATCGCGCTTATGTTCATCAGAGAAAGATTGCACCCGTAAAAATAGGGGTTATGTCAGAGATTTAGTCACCCCGGCGAACCTTTTTCCTTCAACTTTGTTTAAAAGACAAAACATTAAAAGATAATAAGATGAAGAAAATAATAGTGATGACCGTGCTCCTCATGATGACGGGGATGGCCATGCAGGGTCAGGAGGGTGCCACCGTGAAAAGCTGCCACACCTTCCCCGAGCTGGGGTATGCCTACAATGCTCTGGAACCCTATATCGATGCACAAACCATGGAAATCCACTACACGAAGCACCACCGTGGATATTACGATAATTTTATGAAAGCTGCCGGTGAAGCAGGGCTCCTTGAAATGCCAATGGTTTCCATCCTGGCTAAAATCAGCCAGTATTCGGTGGCCCTTCGCAACAACTGCGGAGGTTTTTATAACCACAATCTTTTCTGGGAGAACATGTCGCCCGTGAAAAAGGAAATGCCAGGCCGGCTGAAAGGGGCGATTGAAAAGGATTTTGGTTCTTTTGATGCCTTTAAGGCAGCCTTCGAGAATGCGGCCAAAACCCGCTTTGGCAGCGGCTGGGCCTGGCTGTCGGTCGATGCCTCAGGCAAACTCTTTGTATCCAGTACCGCCAACCAGGACAACCCCCTGATGGATGTGGTCACAGAGAAGGGGACACCCCTTCTGGGACTCGATGTATGGGAACACGCCTATTACCTCAAATACCAGAACCGCCGCCCCGAATACGTGGGGAACTTCTGGAACCTTGTGAACTGGGAGGTCGTCGACAAAAGATATGCCGCGGCACTTCCCAGGTAATCTCATTTGCTGACGGCCAGGTTTTTCGCATGATAACCATCAGGTATACAGCATAGTAATCCTCTGACATGCCCCCTGGTAATCATCAGGTATACAGCATAGTAATCATCTGACATGCCCCCTGGTAATCATCAGGTTTACGCTCTGAAGTCCATCGGTTGTACGCTCTGGAACCCATCAGGTATACGCCCTGGATCCCATCAGGGGTACGGTCTGGAACCCATCAGGTATCCTGACCTGTAAGAATCAAATCTCAGTGTGGAAATCCACCGCTTAAGTGTTCAGGTTTCTACTTTTTCACCAACTGGTTGCGCCCGGGGATGTTTTTTGGTGACTGTCAGGAATGTTTTCTGGTGACACCCCGGGGTGTTTTCTGGTCACCGTCAGGGATGATATCTGGTCACTGTCAGGGATGATATCTGGCCACCGTCAGGAATGTTTTCTGGTCACCGTCAGGGATGATATCTGGTCACCGTCAGGGATGATTTCTGGCCACCTTTAGGGATGATATCTGGTCCCCGTCAGGGATGATATCTGGTCCCCGTCAGGGGTGATTTCTGGTCACCATCAGGGATGCTACCCACCCGTTGTTTACGGCACAGCCGAAAATAACGGGTTCTTTTTTTTACTTTCGCCGACAATTTCTATCTTTCCCCAAAATTCGGGTATGTCTTTTTTCAAGGATGATATCAGGGAGGTGAGGGCATTTCTTTTTGATGTGGACGGGGTTTTGTCGGAGGATGTATCTCCCCTTGACGGGGAGGGGGATCCGGTAAGGACGGCCAATGTGAAGGATGGTTATGCCTTACGGCGGGCTCTTGCGGCGGGATATGCCGTGGGCATCATTACCGGCGGAGTCCAGCGGGGCGTCAGGATGCGCTATGCAAAGCTGGGTATCCGCCACTTTTATGACAACGCTTCCGAAAAAACAGGGTGCCTTGAGGATTTCATCAGGGTATCGGGAGTGGATTCCCGTCAGATCCTATACATGGGCGATGACCTTCCCGATTATCCTGTGATGACCAGGGTGGGCATTCCTACTTGTCCGGCCGATGCCGTACCCGAAATCAAGGCGGTGGCCCGGTATGTCTCCGACCGGAAGGGAGGGCGCGGATGCGTCAGGGATGTCATCGAGCAGGTGATGCGGGCAAGTGACCACTGGGATATCCCCGCAGGAAGTGAGAATCAGGCCTTATGAGTATCCCTGCAGAGAGAATCAGAAACCTTCGGGGCCGGGCTTGCCAGTGGAACGCCGGTCCATCGGTGCCCGGATGGGTGGTTTGTAAACAAATAACTCAACATAGTGAATTGGTTTCCTTCGTTTAACTACATTCTGGCCTCCAAATCCCCCCGGAGGATCCAGTTGCTGCATGAAATGGGGCTTCCGTTTACGGTACAACCCGTGGATATCCCTGAAACCTATCCCAAAACCCTGGGCATGCTGGAGATTCCGGTGTACCTGGCCAGGCAGAAGGCCTTGCCTTTTGAAGGGAAACTGGAGGAGCGCGACTTGCTTATTGCCGCCGATACTATTGTCTGGCTGCGCCGGGAAGTACTGGGAAAGCCGGCGGGACAGGAAGAAGCGCGGGTAATGCTGCGTAAGCTCAGCGGCCACATCCACCAGGTGGTGACAGGGGTATGCCTCAAAAGCCGACATAAGGAACGGACTTTTCATGCTGTGACCCACGTGGAGTTTAAGGAGCTGACCGATAAAGAGATAGATTATTATGTGACCCATTTTAACCCCACTGATAAAGCCGGGGCCTATGGTATCCAGGAATGGATCGGCATGGCGGCCATTACCCGTGTCGAAGGCTCTTACTATAATGTGGTGGGACTTCCCGTACAGCGGCTCTACACCGAAATCATGGGATTTTGATTTATTAGGTTTTGGAAAACCCAAACACTGGTTCTTGCGTACATGCAATAAACGCCAGAACCTGATGTGTTATGAAGTATCCATGCATCATCATTGCAACGACCGGCATAAATAGCCACATGGATATTGCATCTGTTTCATGGCATTAACCACAGCAGCGTAATCATTGAACAGATGAAGTATCCATGCATCAATTATGCACCAGGTGGGGTGGTTAAGCCACATGGGTATGTCATGAGTTTTCCAGAATATGCCATTACAAACTAATATTTTAAACACATGAAATACGCATGGAACATTAATGCACCAACCGACATGATTAACCACATGGGTATTGCATCTGTTTTACGGAATGAACCACAACTAAGTAATATTTTAAACAGATGAAAAGTGCTGCAAGAATCATTTCAATTTTTCTCCTGGCTTTTCTGATGACGGGATGTGATAAGCCCCAACCGGTGAAAATCGGTTTTCTTATCCATGCCTTCGACAAGGAAAGATGGGAGAATGACCGGGATTACTTTGTGCAAAGGGCAGAGGAACTCGGTGCTACCGTACTCGTCATGGATGCAGGCAATGATGCCGATGCCCAGCTGAAACAGGCACAACAGCTGTTAAGTGAAGGGGTAAAAGTACTGGTTGTTGTACCCGTTGATCAGTTTGCTGCGGCCCGCATTGTGGAGGAAGCCCACAAGAGCGAAGCCCGGGTCATTTCCTATGACCGGCTGATCCTCAATTGCAAACTCGATTATTATATTTCCACCGACAATGTGGAGATAGGGGAGTTGCAGGCCGATTACCTGACCAGGATCAAGCCGCAGGGGAATTACGCCCTGCTCGGTGGTGCCCGCAATGACCATAACAGTCAGTTTCTTTACCTGGGCCAAATGAATGTACTTTCTCCTCTGGTGGAAAAGGGGGATGTGAAGTTGGTTTTCAACACTTTTACAGAACAGTGGAGTGAAGAGGAGGGGTATGCCCTGACCCGTGAGATGTTGCAGAAGAGCGGGAACAAGGTTGATGCCATCATTGCGGGGAACGATGCCATCGCGGCAGGTGCTATCAGGGCCCTCGATGAAAAACAGATGGCCGGCAAGGTATTGGTGGCAGGCATGGATGCTGATCTGAAAAACCTTCAGGAATTGGTGAAGGGGACCCAGACCTGCACCATTTTCAAACCGATTCAGAAAATGGCCTCTGCGGCAGCTGAAATCGCGGTGCGCCTGGCCAAAGGGGAAGCCTGCGAACGTACTTTCCAAACGACCAGCAACGGGGAAATGCTCGTCCCCTCGGTGCTCGAAAACGGGGTAGTGGTCACCCGCGATAACCTGAAACTCACTGTTGTTTCCGAAGGATATCAGAAAGAAGAGGATATTTTTAAATAAGCCCTATATTTGGAAATCTGATTTCCAAATGGCATTTTGATGAAAAAGTCCTTTTTGTTTTTTGCGGTGATGGTTTTCACCGCAGCCTCTCTTTTTGCCCGGGAAGGGATGTGGGTCCCGGCGCTGATGAAGAAGTACAATATTGAGGAGATGCAGCGGATGGGTTTCCGCCTCCCGGCCGAAGAGGTCTACAGTACGGATCAGCCCAGTATGAAAGATGCCGTGGTGATATTCGGCGGCGGTTGCACCGGGGAACTGATTTCCAACGAAGGATTGCTGATTACCAACCATCACTGTGGCTATGGGCAGATTCAGCGTCACAGCACCCTCGAAAATGACTATCTCACGCATGGTTTCTGGGCTATGGACAAAGCCGGGGAACTTCCCTGTCCGGGGTTAAGCGTGAGTTTCCTGGAATATATGGAAGAGGTGACCGGCAGGGTTCTGGCGGGAACCGACACCATCAGGGACGAGAATGCGCGGGCGCGGCAAATTTTCCTCAACAGCGCGGCCATCGAGCGGGAAGCTTCCCGCGGCGGCACCCTGCGGGCGCAGGTGCGGCCCTTCTTCTATGGCAACCAGTATTACCTTCATGTGTATAAGGTCTATACCGATGTCAGACTGGTGGGGGCACCACCCTCGGCCATCGGGAAATTCGGGGGGGATACCGACAATTGGGTATGGCCCCGTCATACCGGTGACTTCAGCCTTTTCAGGATTTATGCCGGAAAAGACAACGCGCCTGCCGATTATTCCGCCGATAATGTGCCATTCCGGCCTAAGAGGTTCTTTCCCATCTCCCTTCGGGGTGTGAATCCGGGCGATTTCACTATGGTTTTCGGTTATCCGGGGCGCACCACCCGCTTTTTGACCGCCGAAGGGGTACAACTCATTACCGGACAGCGCAATCCCGACAGGATCGCCATCAGGGATAAGAAACTGGAGATTCTCAACCGCTATATGTCGGCCGATCCGAAGGTGCGCATTCAGTATGCCGCCAAGCATGCCGGCATCAGCAACGCCTGGAAGAAATGGCAGGGAGAGGTCATGGGGCTCGAAGGATTTGAAGCTGTAGAAAAAAAGAAGGCCTCGGAGAAGGAGTTTGAGGCCTGGGCCAGGAAAAATAACCTCTGGGATAATCACTTCGAAACCTTCTTCCGCAACTCGGGGGAACTCCATGGTGCTTATGCCCCTGTGATACGCGCCGCCGACTACTACAGCGAGATCGTCCTCAACGGCGTGGAAGCCTTTACCCTGGCAGGGTATATCCGTTTGTTCCTGAACCAGGTGGAACGCGACGGGGCTGTCACCGATAATGCCCGGGCGACCGTCAGCCGGTTGGTCAGCGGGTTCTACAAAAACTACCATCAGCCTGTTGACGAGGCACTCCTGACCAGTCTGCTCCCCCTGCTCGGGCAGGATCTCGAACCCCGGTGGCTCCCGGCGGGATTTGCCGGATGGATGAAAAAACACTCCGGAGAAAAACTCCTCGAAAAGGTCTACCGCAAGAGTATGCTCACCGATTCCCTGCGGTTAAAGCAATATCTGGCCCATGTCGATATGTCAGGGTTATCACGGATTTCCCGGGATCCCCTGGTGGCCTTGTTTCTGTCGCTGCGCAGCCATTACGACACCCAGATCCAGCCCCGCCAGCTGGAACTGGAAGCCGCCATGGAGAAAGGGATGAAGGATTATGTGGCGGGAATCATGCAGATGAATGAAGGCACGCCCCTATATCCCGATGCCAACTCTACCCTGCGGGTCTCTTACGGTCAGGTGGAGGGGTATCAGCCCCGTGATGCGGTGGTTTATCACCATGTGACCACGGTCGACGGCATCCTGGAAAAGGACAATCCCGCCATTTACGATTACGATGTTCCCGACCGTCTCAGGGAACTGGCCACAAAGAAGGATTTCGGCCGGTACGGGGAAGACGGCGAAATGCCGGTGTGTGTGGTGGCCTCCAACCACACCTCCGGTGGCAACTCAGGAAGTCCCCTGGTCAACGGCGACGGCCATCTCATCGGGATCAACTTTGACCGTTGCTGGGAAGGCACCATGAGCGATATCATGTACGATCCATCGGTATGCCGCAATATCTCGCTTGATATCCGGTATGCCCTGTTCATCATTGATAAGTTTGCCGGGGCCGGTTACCTGCTCAATGAAATGACCCTGGTGGAATAAACCGGGAGTCCCCGTTTCCGTTGATGAAAGGCGGAAACGGGGACCTGCCTGGGTTCAGGAGCGGTCAGTCTACCATATTGTTACTGACCAGCACATACCAGTCTCCTTCAATTTTCACCAGGTCGATGCTGTTTTCCTCCTCTTTTCCGTTGCCATAACTCTGGACAATGTCCACCGTGGCCTTGAGCCCATCTTCGGTGATGGTCTCCTTGGTCACCTTGACCGACTTAAGTCCGCCATCCTTTTCATAGACTTTTACCACCATCGGCAAAAGGGCCTTTACCTTGGCAACCTCTTCCTCGTCAAGGGCCTTCCCGTCTTTATTGGCATAAAGGGTGACCGCATTGTCATAGTCTTTGTCGATGACATACTTGAAGAGCTTTTCCACGGTTTTTGAAGGCGTATTGCCCCCCGGTTTGTTCCCGCCGCAGGAGATCATGGCCAAAGCCAGCACAATAGAAAACACGATTACAATACCTTGCTTTTTCATTTGTTTTAATATTAAATAGTTAAGGTTCAGAATTTAATTGCAAAGCGATGAGGTGAAAATGCGGGTTTTCGATGAGATTCCCGGGAAAGAGCAGGGAGATCTTGCCGAAAACCAGGTCAAGTTCCGTCATACCCAAGCCGGTCAATGCCGCATTGGCTTGTCCGAAGGCTTTCAGCACCAGTTCGGTGCAATAAAGCCTGTCGTCGGTCTCCAGGTCGTACCTGTTGTCAAAGAGCCTTTGTTCCCTGAAAAAGGATAAAGCCGCATCAGCTGCCCGGGTTCTGATACTGTCGGGGAAGTCGGCCCGGTACACAGCAAACCGGGAAGCTTTTTTGAAGGCCAGAAACTCAGCGAGGCTTTCCCTGCGGATGAAATCAGGTCCGTTCCCGTTTTCACCCGGAACAGCATGGATCACCCATGCCTGTCCTTGCTCCCTGACGACCATCCCTACATGGGAAAAGGCGTTTCCCGGACTGCCGATTAAAACCGCATGACTCTCGGGAGAGCGACCCCGCCTGAAAACCAGGTCCCCGTCACAAAGCTCCTCCATAGAAAAAGTCCGGCAGGCTTCCTGATGTGGCCATTGCGCTGAATCCCCGGATGTTAATCCGGAAATCAGAATAACCAGAACCGTCAGGATAAATGGATGGGATCGCACAGAAGGGTGATTTCTCCACCAAAGTTATGGAAAAGCAATTATAAATTAAATGTATGTTATGTACTTTTTTAAGGGTGAAGTAAAAAAAATGGGATTACCGGTGGTGGGTGGATTGCGCTGTTAAAAGGAGCAGAGGATGGTCAGTTGCTGGGATTGGTCGAGGATGTCAAAGTCGACCCAATGGAGGGACCAGTTAAAGCGTCCTTTGATGTTTTTGTGGTTAATAAAATACCAGACGGCGTCGGTGCGGAGGTAATTCCCGAATTGATAAAAGGGGTCGCCATGGGCGAATTGCAGGGGATCTCCGCTGTGAAGGGTGGTTTGCAGTCCGAGGTTCCGGTAGCGGCTGTTTCCTTCGAAGTGGAAGCTATAGGCGGCATTAAAGCCGTCGGTCACTGATCTTTCGCGGTAAATGGAGGAGAGCACTCCTCCCATGAGTGTGGCTGTAAGGGGGGTACTTCCGCCCATCCTGACACCTGTCAGGACTCCGTATCCCAGGTGGTCTTTGATATGTTGCCCGGGGATTCTCGGAGAGGTGTGGGCGAGGTGGTCGAGGAGAAGGTAGTTGCGCAGAAACCAGTTCCTGAATTTCAGTTCTCCGGAAGTGCCTGCCATGAAAGCTTCCCTGACGGTTTCGGTCTGCCTGCCTGTCCAGTCGACAAAAGCCATCTGGTATCCCCAATCTCCGTAGAGTTTTCCGGAGAGTCCCTCGATCTGGGGGCGGTAAACCAGAAGAGTATCGGCCAGCATAGCCAGGGGGAAGTCGACGGTTTCACGGCGGGGAAAGGAGCCGAACCGGAACTCCCTTCCCTTGCCGTCATACCCATAGTAGAGGATGAGCCGGGGTTGGTGAAACCCGATTTCACTGCCGAACTCAAAGAGGTGGCTGATGCCGGCAAAGAGGGAATGGCCGTCGAGGGTAGTCCCTGCCCGGAAACTCCCCAGGGTTCCCAGGATGGTTTGGGGCCGCGATTTCCCGTTGTGGAATTCGCGGTTGTCACCCACCCCCTCTAACGTGAACCGGATTTGTGGCTTCTGGGCAATCCCCGTCAGAGAGACTGCCAGAAGAAAAACCATCAGAATATTTCTCATAAAAATACGGCAAACTCCTGCAAAAATAACAAATGTGATCTTAACCACAACCCGGAATTCCATCCTGGCCTCCTGAAGTATGGGCGCCTCTCCTTACACTCGTACGATCCCAATTAATCGCACCTGCCCATTTACCTGCACCTGCCCACTCACCTGCACCTGCCCACTCACCTGCACCTGCCCACTCACCTGCACCTGTCCTTACATTGCGCCTCTCCATTCAATTTCGGTTGGTTTTCATCTTCGCCTCCGTGTTATTCGCATACCAGGTAGGTTTCCCTGCGGGGATTGACCACCAGGACGGGGATGTTTCCTGCATGTTTGACGATTTTCTCTTCGGGGAGGCCCAGAAGCAGATCCAGGAGAGTCACCGTGGAACTCCCCAGCAACAGGAAGAGGCCGGCTTCCACCTGCTGGGCTGCAGCAAGTCCTTCATTGTGGACCGATAGGCTGCTGCGGTTTCCCTTGTAGATTTTATGGGCCACGCCGGCGCGGGTAAGCAGATTTTTGAGTGCGGCCAGAAGCGAGGTCACCTGCTGCCGGTCTTGTTTCAGAGGGTCATTGGCCCCGATGGCCACGATTTCACTCTGGTTATGTTTTCCGAACCACAGTGCCCATTTCATGGCATCCTTGTTTTGTGCCCTGAGGTCCACAGGAAATACAATCTTCCGGAAATCGGAATGAAAAGGAGTCTTCTCATTTACGAAGAGAAAGGGAACGGGGCTGGAATGGAGTGCACGGGAGAGCTGGCGGAAGCGCGAGGCTCCGGCGATGAGCATGACGGCTTCATGTTCATCGGCCAGGGTGGTGGCCAGTCGTTCTCCCCGGAAAGGAGCCACGATAACCGATACCGGCAGGGCCGGCCACTCCCGGTGAAGCCGCCTCCGGTACTCTTCCAGCTGGCGGTCGATGTCAAGGGAATGCGCCGCTCCTGCAGCCTGATAAAAAAGGCAAAGTTCCTTCCGGAATACAGACGCTACCCTGACCCCGCACACCATCAGGGGGATGTCACTCTCTTCCAGGGTTGTGAAGACCACGATTTTCTGAAGCATACCTGAAAAAAAGTAAAGGTAGCGATTCCGCATTCACTTGGGTGCTCCCGGGGCCGAATTTGGCATACCCTGCCAAATGTCAGGATAAGCTGTAAACTTTTCACTAATTTAGATCTCTGTAAGAGGCAACGATATGATACATGAGAAACTGCTGAATCCCGGAAGCATCGCGGTGGTGGGAGGATCGAACCATCTGGGCAAGCCGGGTGGAAAACTGATTAAAAACCTGACCGACCACCGGTTTGCGGGGCGTTTATTTGTGGTGAATCCGCGGGAGAAGGAGGTGCAGGGTTTTCCTGCCGTGGCTTCAGTGGAGGATTTGCCCGAGGTGGACCTGGCCATTCTGGCCATACCGGCGGTGGCATGCCCTCCGGCGATGGAGGTGCTGGCACGTGACAAGAACACCCGGGCGTTCATTGTGATTTCGGCGGGTTTCAGCGAGATGGGGGATGAGGGGAAACGCCTGGAGGAACAAATGGTTCGCATCGCAGATGGGGTGGAGGGAACCCTGATCGGCCCCAATTGTATCGGGATTATGAATCCTGTGCATACAAGTGTGTTCACCACGCCGATTCCGCCCTTATGGCCACAGGGGTGTGATTTCATTTCGGGATCGGGGGCGACGGCCGTCTTTATCATGGAGGCGGGTATTCCCAAGGGTTTGCGTTTTTCGAGTGTCTGGTCGGTGGGCAACAGTGCCCAGACGGGTGTGGAGGATGTGCTGGCCTATATGGATGAGAGTTTTGATCCGGAGCGGAGTTCCCGGGTGAAGCTGCTTTATCTGGAGACGATCCGCAATCCCGACAAGCTGCTGGCGCATGCGGCTTCGCTCATCCGCAAGGGATGCCGGATTGCGGCCATAAAGGCGGGGAGTTCCTCGGCCGGAAGCCGGGCGGCCTCCAGCCATACCGGAGCTTTGGTAAGCAGCGATGCCGCCGTGGAGGCCCTCTTCCGGAAGGCAGGGATCGTCAGGTGTTACGGCCGCGAGGAACTCGTCACCGTGGCCAATGTCTTTCTCTGCAAGGAGCTGAAAGGACCCCGTATGGCCATCATCACCCATGCCGGCGGACCGGGCGTCATGCTTACCGATGCTTTGGAAGACGGAGGACTGAAGATTCCGGTCATTGAGGATTCCCCGGCCAAAACAGCCCTTAAAGCGAAGCTTTTCCCCGGCTCCTCGGTCGAAAATCCCATCGATTTTCTGGCTACGGGAACCGCAGACCAGCTAAAATCCATCATTGATGCGTGTGAAAAGGATTTCCAGGTGGATGGCATGGCGGTGATCTTCGGGAGCAACGGTCTGGTACCGGTCAGGGAGGTTTACCACCTTCTGGCTGAGAAAACAGGGGAGTGCACCAAACCCATTTATCCCATTCTGCCTTCGGTGATCGACGTGAAGGAGGAGGTGACCCAGTTTCTATCGCTGGGGCATGTGAACTTTCCCGATGAGGTGTTGCTGGGGCGGGCCCTGACCAAAATCATGAATACGCCGGCACCCTCCGACCGCTCCATTTTCCTGGAAGGGGTTGATGTGGCCGGGATACGCAGGATCATTGACCAGGCGGAACCGGGGTATCAGCCACCGGCGGTGATCCACAAGCTCTTCAGTGCTGCCGGGATTCCGGCCGTAAAAGAGTTGGTGGTCACCACTTCGGAGGAGGCCCTGACCGCCGCGCGTGACATCGGCTTTCCCCTGGTGATGAAAGTGGTGGGGCCCGTGCACAAAACCGATGTGGGAGGGGTGGTTCTCAACGTCAGAAACGAGGAGAGCGTGGCCAAGGAATTCAGCCATCTCATGAGGATCGAAGGGGCCACGGCGGTGCTCCTGGCCCAGATGGCCTTCGGGACAGAGCTGTTCATCGGCGCCAAGTACGAGCCCACTTTCGGGCATGTCATTCTTTGCGGCCTCGGGGGCATCTACGTGGAGGTGATGAAGGACTTCACCTCCGGGCTCGCGCCGCTGACCCCCGATGAGGCATTCTCCATGGTGCGCAACCTCAGATCATACAATATTCTGAAGGGATACCGGGGGAAAAGCGGCGTCGACATCCGCAAGTTCGTGAAAATCATCGTCGCCCTCTCCAGTCTCCTGAGGTTTGCCACAGAAATCAAAGAACTCGATATCAACCCGCTGCTGGGCAACAACGCCACCATACTGGCGGTTGACGCCCGGATACGCATAGAAAAATAGAGATTATGTTACGGACAGAAAGTGAACACGACCGGTTTTACGGATCTATTGCCGGTTATTATCCGGTGATATTCCCGCAGAACCAAGCCCAGCTGGATTGCATTGCCGGGGCTGCGGAACCTCTGGAGGGGAAGACGATTCTCGACGTGGGCTGCGGCACCGGGGAGCTGGCGGCCGGACTGGCAGATCGGGGAGCCCTGGTGACCGGCATCGACCTTAATGACGCTTTGCTGAACCAGGCCCGGACCAACAGAAGCCACGAGAGGATCCTGTACCGCAAGGCCAACATGCTGCACATTGCCCGCCTCTTCGGCCGCAACAAGTTCGACCTGGTGGTCTGTCTCGGCAATACCCTGGTCCACCTCCTTAATCCCATGCAGATGCGCGACTTCTTCAGCAGCGTGCGCGCTGTGCTGAAACCGGGCGGCAGGCTTATCCTCCAGATGCTCGACTACGATTACATCTTCAGGGAGAAAATCACTTCCCTTCCCCTGATCGACAGGGAGGAGGTGACATTCGAGCGGATGTATGAATTTCTCCCGGGGAGCCGCGAAATTGCTTTTCTGACCCGGCTGACAGTGAAGTCTACAGGTGAAGTCATCGAAAACAAAACCGACCTGCTGGGCATCGGCAGGGAGGACCTGGTCCAGCTCATGGACATTGCCGGGCTCCAGGAGATTGAGTTGTTCGGAGATTTCGACAAACGCCCCTATACCGGAGACCATTTGCCCCTGGTGGTTTTCAGCCGGAAAGGAGTTTAATTCAGTCGTCGATGGCCTGCCCGATGAGGAGCCTGAATTTCATTTCGGTATCGTCGCCGGAGGTGCCTTGGGTTTGCTTCATCAGGATGCCGATGGTTTTCTCGACAGGGTCGGCAAAATACTGGGTATTGAAATAGCCTCCCCAGTCAAAGAGCCCTTCACTTCCTTTTCCGCCTTTGGCTTCCCCGGCTGCCGTGAGCACCCCGAAGGCCAGTCCGTAATACCTGTCAGGACTCTGGAAAAGATCCCCCACCTGGTTAGCCAGGATGGTCTCCACTGTGGTGCGGCTGAGAATCCTCACCCCGTTGAGCTCACCTCCGTTCAGGTACATCTGGAGGAAAGTGGCATAATCCCTGGCGGTACTGGAGAGACCAGCTCCCCCTGAGAAAAAGGTGCGGGCCCCGCTCACAGGATAACCGGGGTCGAAGAAGGCCGCTGCCTCCATAGGTTTCCAGCTTCCATTCCCGTCGGGAACCTGTACCTTCACCAACCGGCCTGCTTTCTCCTGCGGGAGGTAAAACCAGGTGTCGTTCATCCCCAGGGGATCAAACAGACGGGTTCTGAGAAACTGGTCAAAGGGGATCCCCGACATGATCTCTATGAAATAGCCCAGTACGTCGAGGCCCTCCCCATAGGTGTATTTCTCTCCTGGCTGGTGGTGCAGGGGCATGCGCGCCAGCTTTTTTACATTGTCGGCAATCAATTCATTTTCCGTGGTGAAGGCGTCGATGATCCCTGCTTTCCCAAAAATCAGCCGGAACCGTTCGTCCCCGTCGATGGCCCCATATCCGATGCCCGAAGTGTGTGTGAGCAGGTGACGGATGGTGATTTCCCTGACCGCCGGAATGGTGGTGTAGCTGGTGTCGCTGTACCTGAAACTCTGCAGTACGCGTGGATTTTTAAACTCCGGGATGTATTTGCTGATGGGGTCGTCGAGACTGAACTTCCCCTCTTCCCAGAGCATCATAACGGCTGTAGAGGTTATGGCCTTGGTTTGGGAGGCTATCCGGAAGATGTCGTTGGCTTCCATTTTCTTTCCGGAAGGGGTGTCGCTGGTGCCGAAAGCTTTGTGGTAGACAATCCTGCCATTCCGGGCCACGAGGGCTACCGCCCCCGGAATCACCCCCTTGTCGATCTTCTCCTGCAACATGACATCGATGCGTGCCACTCTTTCTGACGACATCCCTGCACTTTCGGGGGTGCCAGGGGTCAGGGGCGGGGATTTCCGGAGTGATTTGGTTTGGGCTCCCGCCGCCAGAGTGAAAACGATAAGCAGCAGAGACAGCCACCAGCCGGAATGTTTTCTTAAAATAAGTGGAATCTTCATGGGTGTAATATCAGTTAAAACGTTCGATGATTGATGATTAGCTTGTTTGGTGCTTTGTTTCAAAGTAAACCTGAATGATCAGAGGTAAAAGTAAGCAAAAGGGATTAAATTTGTAATGAGCAGTTAAGGAATTGTCACAGAATGATGGGCAGGGATCAACTTGTCTCGGGCAGCAGGATCACCGGAGGCGGATGTGCAGGCCGTAAGGATGACGGCCATACCTGCAAAACCACAGGAGGCTTCTACAAGAGCGTGCGGATCAGGTTTTATGCCGAACTGAACGATTTTCTGCAACCTTTGCGGAAGCAGCAGCTGACCGAATATGCATTCAAAGGTGTGGTCACCATCAGGGAAGCCATTGAGTCGCTGGGAGTTCCTCACACGGCGGTCGACCTGGTACTGGTCAACGGCACGCCTGAATCCCTGACCTGCCGGTTGCAGGAAGGCGACCTGGTGTCGGTATACCCTGAATTTGAAACTTTTGACATCAGCGGGATCAGCAAGGTGCGGAGGAAGCCGTTGCGAATCACCCGGTTTATGGCTGATGCACACCTGGGGAAGCTGGCCCGCCATCTGAGGATGCTTGGTTTCGATACCTCTTTTGCCGGAACCCTGCCCGATCAGGAAATTATTGTTCTCGCTGCTGCCGAAAAACGGATCATCCTCACCCGCGACCGTGAACTTCTGAAATCGGGAAATGTCGACCATGGATATTATGTCAGGGCGACTACCTCCCGGGCGCAGCTCGAAGAGGTGGTCCAAAAATTCGACCTCTGGTCGCAGTGTCACCCTTTTTCCCGGTGCCTGGTCTGTAACGGGGAACTGGTCAGCGTGCCCGTGGAGGAGGTCCGTGGGGAAGTCAAGGAGGATACAGCCACGATATTCAGTGATTTCTTCCGCTGCAGCGGATGCCGCCGGGTCTTCTGGGAGGGCTCCCATTACGGCCACATGATGCGTAACATAGATGCTCTCCTCAATCGCAGACCACTCCATCGTCAACCGCCCGATCCGTAATCCCATGATGCTTACCCCGGGTGTTCTCGCTCAGCCTTTCCCTTTCCCGGCACTTCCTTTATCCGCTTTTCCCGCCCTTACACTATATTACTTGTTCATGCCGGCTTCCCTGCGTCCTGGAAGTGGGAATTGTGTGAAATTGTCACCTGATCGTGAATTTTTATGGCAATATCGTGCCTGAAACGGTCGTCCAATGATAAATGTTTTATTTTTGGTCATGCTTATGAAAAATCTGGTGCGATGAGGAGAGTGGCGTTAGCACGGTTCTTGTTTTTGTTTTCCTGGTTATTTCTGCCGGTATGGGCTGCTGTGATGGCGCAGCCGGTGCCTACAGAGCGGAAAATGAGTCTTTCCTTTTCGGGTTTTGTTAAGAACGATTTCATCACCGATACGCGTCGGAATGCCGAGGCGGTAGATGGTTTGTACACCTTATGGCCTTTGAAGCCCGAGTGGGATGCTGAGGGTAAAGACCTCCATGCGGTGCCCAGCGCCAGGATGTTTAACATATCGACCCGTTTTTCGGCGCGACTGTCGGGGTGGGAGATGGGCAAGGTGCGTGCCGGGGCTTTCGTGGAGGTTGATTTCACGGGGGGAGATGCCGCCAACAGCATCAGGCTCAGGCATGCTTACACCCGTTTCGACTGGGAGAAGAGCTCTCTTCTGTTCGGGCGCACCTGGCATCCCACGTTTATCGAGAAGGTCTTCCCCGGGGTGATGGCCCTCAACACCGGGGTGCCCTTTCAGGTTTTTAACCGGAGTCCCCAGTTGCGGTTCACCCGCCATCTCAGTTCCCGTTTCGATCTGATCGCCGCCGCCGTTTATCAGATCAATTACATCAACTATGGTCCCGATCCCCTCACCGGGGCATCGGTGGCTTCTTCACGATACCAGCGCGATGCCGTGCTTCCCAACCTGCACCTGCAGCTGCAATACGACGACGGGAGTTGGGTGGCCGGTGCAGGGGCAGACTGGAAGACGATCCAGCCGCGAAGTTTCACCACCGGAAGTGACGGCCAACGGCATGTCACCCGTGAGAAACTCCCTTCCATGGCCGCACTGGCCTACCTGAAGTATACCCATGGCAAGCTGGAAGTCAAAGCCAAATCAATGTTCGGACAGAACGTCTCGGAGAGCCTTCTTCCCGGCGGGTATGCCGTGGCTTCTGTTAACCCGGCCACCGGCCATGAAACCTATACCCCTACCAACCACCTCTTTAGTTTTGTCAACCTGATCTATGGGCAGACATGGAAGACCGGTCTGTTTGCCGGTTATATGAAAAACCTGGGGACATCGCAGAATCCCGTGGGCCCCTTTTATGCCAGAGGCGCCGACGTGGATATCTGCTGGCGCCTGTCACCGCTGCTCTGCTGGCAGCAGAAAAACCTGATGATCTCCTTTGAACCTGAAGTGACCACCGTCACCTACGGAACCATTGACTACAGCCATAAGGGACGCATCAGGGACGCGGAGGCGGTGACCAATTTCCGGAATCTTTTAACACTTTTTTATTTCTTCTGACATGGAATACTGGGAAAAAGAGATAGAAACGATGCCGCGCAACGGGTTGCGCTTTCTGCAGTTGGCACGGCTCAACACGACACTGGAGGCAGCGGTGCGGTCGTCCTATTACGGCGGACTGGCGAAGCGTGACCGCTCTTTCCGGACCAGGGTGGGGGAGGTGGCCGAGCTTCAGGATTTTCCATTTACCACAAAGCAGGATCTGCGCGACCATTTCCCCTACGGATTTTTATCGCTTCCCACCAAGGAGATCATACGGCTGCATAGTTCAAGTGGAACCACAGGGAATCCAACGGTCATTTACCATAACCGCCATGATATTGCCTCCTGGGCCAACCTCATGGCCCGTTCGCTTTTCTGCGCCGGCGTCAGGGATACCGATGTCTTCCAGAATATTGTGGGGTATGGATTGTTCACGGGGGGATTGGGTTTTCAATACGGTATAGAACGTTTGGGGGCGCTCAGTATTCCCGCCGGGGCGGGCAACAGTCTCCGCCAGATCAAGCTGATGCGGGATTACGGAACCACGGCCATCCATGCGATACCCAGCTACCTGGGGCGGCTCTTAGAGGTATTCCGGGAGGAGGGGCTTGACCCACGTACCGACACTTCTCTGCGGATGCTGGTCATCGGTGCCGAACCACATACTGAAGAGCAGCGTCAGCGTATCCAGGAGATGTATGGCGTGAAAGCCTTTAACTCTTTCGGCCTCTCGGAAATGAACGGCCCGGGGGTGGCTTTCGAATGCGAATTCCAGCAAGGCCTTCATATCTGGGAAGATGCCTATGTGGTGGAAATCATCGATCCCGCCACGCTGGAGCCGGTTCCTGACGGGGAATACGGGGAGCTGGTGATGACCACCCTTGACCGGGAGGCCAATCCGCTGATCCGCTACCGCACCCGCGACATCACACGCATCATCCCCGGGGAGTGCCCCTGCGGGCGCACCCACAGGCGCATCGACCGGATCACCGGCCGCAGCGACGACATGTTTATCATCAAGGGATGCAATATCTTCCCGATGCAGATCGAAGGTGTCCTCCTCAGGGTGCCCGAAGTGGGCGACGACTACCGCATCACCATCGACACGGTGGCAGGTCAGGATGACATGATCGTCGAGGTGGAGGTCAAAAAGGAGTGGTTCCGCGGGGATCTTCAGTTCCTCGATGCACTCCAGAAACGGATTACCCGCCTGATCCGCGATGAGGTGCTCGTGAGCCCCGTCGTGAGACTCGTCGAACCCGGGTCCATACCCAAAGCAGAAGGAAAGGCCGTAAGGGTCTTCGACAAGAGGATAAGATAACAGCCTATTGATTATCTTTATCTCTGACATCATGCTTCCAGCCTATTGTGATCTGTTTTATTCTGACCCTTTCTCTCATGAACTGACATCGGTGAGAGTGACATCTATAATGATGAGAGTGTTCAGACTGACTTCTGTTTGGTTGCTCTCTTTTCGTCTGACCTCTTTGGTTTGAAATCTTTTTAGTCCGGAATCTTTTATTCTTAACGTCATGGCATACCAGGTTTCTATTTTTCTGGAGAACAAGCTGGGGCACCTCGAAAGGGTGACCAATGTGCTGAAGAATGCGGGGGTCAACATCCGCAACATGAACCTGAACCATACGGCCAATGGCTGGGGGATCCTCAACCTGGTCGTCTCTTATCCGGAACTGGCCTGCAATCTGTTGAATCAGAATGGCCTTTCGGCCGCCCTGCGGAAGATCGCCGTGCTGAAAATGGTGGACAAGGCGGGCGGACTGGACCAGTTGCTCAAGCGCATAGCTAAGGCTGGGGTCAACTTTACCACTGCACACGGAATGGTGCTGGAGGAGGGGAAAATCGCCTTTTTTGCCATTGACATCGAGGATATCCCCGATGCCAGGGAGCGGCTGGAAGCGGTCGGACTGGAGATCATGCCCGACAATTACGTTTATGGTACAAGGTTTATGTGATGGCAGGTCTTTCCCTCCATGATAAGTAATTAAATAATAGAATAATAAGGGTTTATGAAGAAGAGTGATCTCATGTTTGTCGGGCTGGTGCTGGTGATTTTCCTGCCCTTTTTCCTGTCGAGGCGGTTATATGAGGCCTACAACAGTTTCAATGCGGGACATCCGTTTATTCTGGGATTTCTGAAGTTCGCGCTTCTGGCTACCATGGGGGAGTCCCTGGGATTGCGGCTGCGTGAAGGGGTCTATCACAAGCCGGGCTTCGGATTGCTGCCCCGGGCCATCGTCTGGGGTTTCCTGGGGATCACCATAGTGGCGGCTTTCAAGATTTTCTCGGCAGGAGGCCCTGCACTGCTGAAGACCATGGGCATTGCCGGAGCGGCGGAATCCCTCGCGGGTCCCATGGGTGGGCTGAGGCTCCTCGCCGCATTTACCATCAGTCTGACCCTCAACACGATTTATGCGCCGGTGATGATGACCCTCCACAAAATCACCGACACCCATATCGTCAATAACGGAGGAACCGTGGCCGGGCTATTCAGACCATTGGCGATGGAGGAGATCATGGCCGGCCTTAACTGGCGTGTACAGTGGAATTTCATCTTTAAAAAGACCATCCCCTTTTTCTGGATCCCGGCGCATACCATTACCTTCCTGCTACCCGTGCAGTTCCAGGTGTTGTTTGCCGCCCTTTTGGGGGTCGCTTTAGGGGTCATTCTGGCTATCGGAGTTCTTAAAAGTAAAAGATAATCAAATGATTTGGAATGATTCGATAGAGTGTGCCCCCAGGGCTGATCTGGAGCGGCTCCAATCGGAGCGGTTAATGGAAACGGTCAGCAGGGTATACCATGGGGTGCCGGCATACCGGCGGAAAATGCAGGAGGCCGGACTGGTTCCCGGGGATATCAGGGGCATTGAAGATCTGGCGAAGCTGCCCTTCACCACCAAGGGGGATCTGCGCGACAACTATCCCTTCGGGATGTTCACGGTGCCTATGAGTGAGATCGTGCGGGTGCATGCCTCTTCGGGGACCACAGGAAAACCCACGGTGGTGGGGTATACGCGCAAAGACCTCCATACCTGGGCTGAAGTGGTGACGCGTTCCCTTTGTATGGCGGGAGTACACCGGAATGATGTGGTCCAGGTAGCCTACGGATACGGATTGTTCACGGGCGGACTGGGATTGCATTACGGTACGGAGAACCTGGGTGCCACGGTCATTCCCATTTCCGGAGGAAACACCGAAAAACAGATCATGCTGATGCAGGATTTCGGGACCACCGTCATCGCCTGCACCCCCTCCTATGCCCTCTTTTTGGCTGAGGTGATGCGCGATATGGGGATTGCCCCCGGCAGTCTGAAGCTCAAAACGGGCATCTTCGGGGCGGAACCCTGGAGTGAGAACATGCGGCGGGAGATCGAGCAGAAGCTGGGGCTAAAGGCCATCGATATCTACGGACTGAGTGAAATCATCGGTCCGGGCGTCTCCTGTGAGTGCGAAGAGCAGGCAGGGATGCACATTAACGAGGACCATTTCCTGCCTGAGATCATTGATCCGCAGACCCTGGAACCCCTGCCGCCCGGGGAGAGGGGGGAGCTGGTATTCACGACCATTACCAAGGAGGGGATTCCCCTGATCCGCTACCGGACCCGCGACCTCACGCGCCTCACCTATGAGAAGTGCGTCTGCGGCCGCACCCTGGCGCGCATGGAGAAATGCTTCGGCCGGAGCGACGACATGCTCATCATCAGGGGGGTCAATGTCTTCCCGTCGCAGATCGAAAGCGTGCTGCTGGAGATGAGCGAGACCGAACCCCACTACCTGCTTATTGTGGAAAGGGAGGGGAACCTGGATACCCTCCGCCTTATGGTGGAAGTCCAGGAACAGTTCTTCTCCGATGAGATCAAAGCCCTGGAAGCCCTGCGCCGGAAAATCACCCAGAAGATACAGTCGACACTGGGAATTTCCGTGGATGTGAAACTGGTGGAGCCCCGGACCATTGAGCGAACGGCCGGAAAGGCAAAACGGGTGATTGATAACCGGAAGTTTTGATAATAGCTGTGTGCTGATGACCTCCCCGGAAATTGAAACGACTCCCTGCTCCTGTGGACACCGATGACAAAGAGGAACCCGGGGAAATTCATCAGATTGCGGAAGGAACCCATATCGTCAAATAATTTACCTGAGAAACATTATGATAGCCAAGCAAGTATCTGTATTTCTGGAGAATAAGTCGGGCAGGCTCAATGAGGTGACCCGTATCCTGGGAGAAGCAGGCATTAACATTTCGGCCTTCTGTATAGCTGATACCAGTGATTTCGGGGTGCTCAGGATGATTGTTCCCGACCCCGACAAGGCGGTGGAGGTGCTCAAGGCGCACTTCTTCTCGGTGCGGACAACCCCTGTGGTGTTGATGAATACGCCCAACAAGCCGGGAGCCCTGGCCAGGGCCCTTCAGGTGCTCAGCGATGAGAATATCTTCATTGAATACCTCTATGCCTTTTCGATGAATGAGGATTCGGCGGTGGTGGTCATCCGCCCCTCGGAAACGGACCGGTGCGTCGATGTCCTGACCCGCCATACAGATGACTTAGGCTAAGGTTGAGGTCAAGGTTAAGATCGGTGGCGTGAAAGACCAGGGTGTAAGCCGTGAACTCCATAGCTTATATGGAAATCCATATGGAAAATATGTATATTTGGGGAGTTTGATTGGAGTGCATGAAGAAAATAGCCATACAGGGGATTGCCGGATCGTTTCATGAGGATGCGGCACAGCGTTATTTTAATGAGGATATTGAGGTGGTCGAGTGCAAGTCCTTCACGCGTGTATGTGAGCTGATCGATGCCGACCAGGTGGAGTATGCCGTGATGGCCATTGAGAATTCGATTGCCGGCAGCCTGCTCAACAACTACCAGTTGATCCGTGACTTTCACCTGAAGATCATCGGTGAGATTTACCTTCATATCGAGATGTTTCTGATGGCCAGCGAGGGAGTGGGGAAGGAGGATATCACCGACATTTGGTCGCATACGGTTGCCCTGAAACAGTGCGCGGAATACCTGGAGCGCAACTTTCCGAAGGCGGAACTGCACGAATTCAGCGATACGGCGGCCTCGGCCCGGTTTGTGGTCACGGAAAAGCCCACCGGTGCGGCAGCCATCGGGAACCTCCGGTCGGCACAAATGTACGGACTCCAGATTCTGGATGCGGGGATTGAAACCAACCGGAAGAATTATACCCGCTTTCTGATTCTTTCCAAACACGGCAATGGCAGCGAAGGCGCCAACAAGGCTTCGATCTGTTTTGAGGTAGGTCATTTCTATGGCGCCCTGGCCCGGGTCCTGAACACCTTTGCCGAGAACAGGATTAACCTGACTAAGATCCAGTCGGTACCTGTCATCGGCAAACCCAATGAATACACTTTCCACGTCGATATAGAGTGGGAAGCCCCGGAGAATTATGAACGCGCCATCCACCAGGTGCTCAAAAGTGTTTCCAGTCTTTCCATCCTCGGGGAGTATGTCAGGGGCGAGCTGGCAATACACAACCAGTGAGATAGATCAGAATTTTGGAATCCCGAATCCTGAATGAGGGAATCCTGAATTTTGATCTGGAAAACAGAATTTAGCAGAGATTTTTAATATAAAGATAGACAGATAATTAGAGAACGGCGGAGTAAGATTCAATTTCCTGATTCCTGTATTCCAGACTCAGGATTCCAGATTCCAGACTCAGGATTCCTGTATTCCAGACTCGGGATTCCAGATTCCAGACTCGTGATATCGGATTTCGGATTTCTCATTCCAGACTCAAGACTCAAGATTCAAGACTCAAGACTCAAGATTCAAGATTATGAAGAGGACAGCGATATTTTTTGGCCCGGAGAAGGGTTCGGTGAACCGGGTGGCCGACATGATTTGTGCACTGATTGGCACTGACAAGGTAGAGATGGTGCCGGTGAAGAGCGCAACGGCTGCTGATTTTGAGCGTTTCGACCAGATTATTTTCGGTATTTCCACGGTAGGCAAGGAGACCTGGGATGGCAAGCCCGCCAAAACCGACTGGGGGATTTTTTTGCCGGAGGTGAGCAAGGGTAATTTCGCCGGAAAGAAGGTGGCCATCTTTGGATTGGGCGACCACATCACCTATGCGGCCAGTTTTGTTGATTTCATCGGGTTGCTGGCCGGAGAGCTTAAAAAGGCTGACGCCACGCTCTATGGTCAGGTACCGGTGGAAGGTTATGAATTTGAAGAGTCGGAAGCGGTGGCCGACGGCCTTTTTGCCGGTCTGCCCATCGACGAGGATTTCGAGCCGGAAAAAACCCCTGAGAGGATTAAAAATTGGATTGCGCTGCTCCAACGCGACTTTGATTTCTGACAAGAACTTCCCCTGACTTGTCCGATACCGCGACAGGTAACCTTTCTGCAACAGGAGAAGGTCTTTGAACTCCCGCATGAAAAGTTGGAAAATTCAGGCTTCTGGTGCTTAGAAGGTTGACCGCAGGGATTCCTGGAATTCCCCTGGGTCGTTTTTTTTCATGTTTAAGAACAGTAGTTATTCTATTTTGAAAGTATCTTCCGGTGCTTTCTTCTGAAAAGGATGATAGCGGCCTTTCAGGGTTAAGGTTTAACATGGAGCATATTAAGCATGATTTATCTCTTTTGCAATTCACCAAACCTTTGTTTACTTTAACGAAAAATTGAGGCGATGAACGAACCCTTTCTTTCGGTGGAAACCGTAGATCAGGTGATTGCGGAGCTGAGGATTCCTGATCCGGGGCAGGCTACTATCCGTGAGATTGTAGCCCTGGTGAACGGTGTGGAAGCCCGGAGCGGCGTGAAATATGTGAGGATGGAGATGGGTGTTCCGGGTCTGAAGCCTGCGCAGGTGGGCATAGATGCGGAGGTAGAAGCGCTTCGCCGGGGTGTGGCCTCTATTTACCCCATGGTTGATGGGATTCCGGAGTTAAAGCAGGAGGCGGCCCGCTTCATCAGGAGTTTCATGGATGTGGAGATAGAGCCGGCGGCCTGTATTCCGGCCGTGGGATCCATGCAGGCCACCTATGCGGCTTTCATGGCAGCGGGTTACACCGATAAAAGAAAGGATACGGCCCTGTTCATCGACCCCGGGTTCCCGGTACAGAAGCAGCAGATGATGGTCATGGGCCTCAAGTATGAAACTTTTGATGTTTTTGAATGGCGGGGGCCCAGGTTGCGCGAAAAGCTGGAGTGTTATTTCAGCAAGGGTAATATCCACTCGGTCATTTATTCGAATCCCAACAATCCTACATGGATCTGCCTTACGGAGGAGGAATTGCAGATCATTGGTGAGCTCTCGGCGAAGTATGACGTCATTGTCATGGAAGATCTGGCCTATTTCGGCATGGACTTCCGGAAGGACCTCTACTCCCCTGGAAGGCCGCCCTTTCAGCCAACGGTGGCCAGGTATACCGATCTCTTCATCCTGTTTATATCCAGTTCAAAAATATTCTCATATGCCGGACAGCGGATTGCCGTGATGGCGCTTTCTCCCCGGCTTTTCAAAAGGGAGTATGCCGATTTGAAGGAGAGGTTCCGCTGCACCACCTTCGGGAACACCATCACCCAGCGGATTCTCTACGCCCTGACTTCCGGGGCCGGCCATACTTCGCAGTATGCCCTGGCGGCCATGTTCAGGGCGGCCAGCAACGGGGAGTTCAACTTTGTGGAAGAGGTAAAGGAATATGGCGAGAAAGCCCGGGTGATGAAGCGTCTTTTTACTGACAACGGTTTTTACATTGTCTATGACAGTGACCTGGGTGATCCCATAGGTGACGGCTTTTATTTTACGGTGGGGTACCCGGGGATGACGGGAGCCCAACTGGTTCACAACCTCCTCTATTTTGGGATCAGCGCCATCGGGCTGAAGAATACCGGAAGCGATCGGGAAGGCATCAGGGCCTGTGTGTCGCATGTGCGCAGAGACCAGTTCCCCGATCTGGAAGATCGGCTTGGAAGATTTAACTCATTTTATAGGAACAGAAAATAATGCGCTTAGTTTTCCGGGCGTCGCATCATCGGTTCCGGAGGAGAGGAAAGCGCATGTGTAGATATTTTTTCAGAAGGATAATTCAAAAACCAGAAATATGGCAAAAGTCAGAGGTGCTGTCGTGGTGGACAAGGAAGGATGCAAAGGCTGTGGCCTGTGCGTAGTTGCCTGTCCGCAGAATGTGTTGGCCCTGAATAAGGATGTCAACAGCAGGGGATACCATTATTCCTATATGGCCAATCCGGAGGAGTGCATTGGTTGCGCCCACTGCGGCCTGGTATGTCCCGATACCTGTATCACGATCTACAGGGTAAAACTTTAACGGATCAAAAAGAGAACAACAATGGGAGAACTCAGATTAATGAAGGGGAACGAAGTGCTGGCGGAAGCGGCGGTTCGTTGTGGTTGTGACGGCTATTTCGGATACCCGATCACCCCCCAGTCGGAAGTGATGGAGACGCTGATGGAGCTCAGACCCTGGGAGACTACGGGTATGGTGGTTTTGCAGGCCGAGAGCGAGGTGGCATCGATTAATATGGTGTATGGGGCGGCCGCTACGGGAAAACGGGCGATGACCTCCTCCTCGAGTCCGGGCGTGAGCCTGATGCAGGAGGGGATTTCCTATATCGCCGGGGCAGAGTTGCCCTGTCTGATTGTGAACGTACAGCGGGGCGGGCCCGGACTGGGTACCATTCAGCCGTCGCAGGCCGATTATTTTCAGACGACCAAGGGGGGCGGCCATGGTGACTACCGGCTGATTACCCTGGCCCCTGCTTCTGTGCAGGAAATGCATGACTTTGTGGAACTGGCCTTTGATCTGGCCTTCAAATACAGGAATCCGGCGATGATTCTGACCGACGGCGCCCTTGGACAAATGATGGAGAAGGTGGAGCTGGCCGACCAGAAGCCCCGCTGGACCCGCGAGGAGATCCTGGCCAGAAGCGGCTCCTGGGCGACCACCGGAAAAACGCCCGACCGGCAAAGAAACGTGGTCACCTCCCTTGAACTCGATTCCGAGAAGATGGAGCAGAACAATATCAGGTTGCAAGCAAAATACCAGCAGATCGAAGAGAACGAAGTCCGTTATGAAGAGATCCTGTGTGACGATGCGGAATATCTTATGGTGGCCTTTGGCACCTCCTCTCGGGTATGCCAGAAAGCCCTGGAGGTGTTGCGTGAGCAGGGGGTGAAGGTGGGACTGCTGCGCCCCATTACCCTGTGGCCCTTTCCTTCGAAGGTGATCGGCGAAATGGCCAGAAAGGTAAAAGGCATTCTGGTGGTGGAGATGAGTGCCGGACAGATGGTTGAAGACGTAAAGCTGGCGGTATTCGACGCCTGTTGCTGTGTTCCCGTGGCCTATACCGGCAGGATGGGAGGCATTCTTCCCTCACCGGGTGAAGTGGTGGAAGCTTTTGAACAAAAACTTTTGAAACGTTAAAGTATGGAAATTCAGGATATCATCAAACCGGAAAACCTGGTCTATTCGAAGTCGAAACTCCAGGTTGACGTGATCAGTCATTATTGTCCGGGCTGCAGTCACGGGGTAGTACATAAGATTGTGTCAGAAGTGATCGATGAGCTGGGGATCCAGGAGAAGACCATCGGGGTATCGCCTGTGGGATGTGCGGTGTTTGCCTACAACCTGATCGACATTGACTGGCAGGAGGCGGCCCATGGCCGTGCGCCGGCGGTAGCCACGGGCATAGCCCGTACCAATCCTGACAAGATCGTTTTTACCTACCAGGGAGACGGGGATCTGGCCTCGATTGGTGCGGCCGAAATCCTTCATGCCTGTAACCGGGGTGAAAACCTGGTGGTCATTTTCATCAACAATGGCATCTATGGGATGACAGGGGGCCAGATGGCGCCGACGACCCTTGTTGGTCAGGTGACCTCCACGACTCCGATGGGAAGAACCGTCGAACTCAACGGCTATCCCTTGAAGATCACCGAGCTGATCGCCCAACTCCCTGGAGTCCATTACTGTACGCGACAATCGGTGCACACTGCGGCCACCGTTCGCAGGTGCAAGAACGCCATCCGCAAGGCCTTCCAAAACGTGATGGATAAGAAAGGTACCTCCTTTGTGGAAGTCACCTCCACCTGCAATTCGGGCTGGAAGATGACGCCTGTTCAGGCCAACGACTGGATGGTGGAACATATGTTTACCGAATATCCTCAGGGTGAACTCAAGGACAACGATAAAAAAGGTTGAGGTAGGAAATAGTCTTAAATCTTAAATCTTAAGTCTTAAGTTACTTGGGTGAGATTTAGGGCAATATTGGGACATTGTGGCGAAGCTTCATTTAAGATTTAAGACTTAAGAATAAAGATTGTAAAAGCATGACTGAAGAGATTATCATAGCTGGTTTCGGAGGGCAGGGCGTGCTCTCGATGGGGAAGATTTTGGCCTATTCGGGGATCATGGAAGACAAGGAGGTGACCTGGTTTCCCTCCTATGGTCCTGAGATGAGGGGTGGAACGGCCAATGTGACGGTGATTCTCAGCGACACCCGCATCAGTTCCCCGGTACTGCATGAGTTTGATACGGCCATTATTCTGAACCAGCAGTCGATGGACAAGTTTGAGAAAGCCGTAAAGCCGGGCGGGGTATTGCTGTACGATCCCAACGGGGTGATCCACCCGCCGACCCGGAAAGACATTCGCATATACAAAGTGGAGGGCACACGGGCCGCAGTAGAAATGGGTAATCCGAAGGTGTTCAACATGATTGTGCTGGGAGGCTACCTAAAGGTCAAGCCGGTGATCAACCTGGCCAATGTGGAGCGGGGATTACAGAAGTCCCTGCCCGAACGGCACCATAAGCTGATTCCCCTCAACCTGGAGGCCATCCGCAAGGGCGGTGAGATCCTAGAGGCCAACTAAAAACCGGACCGGAAAATTCCGGCCCGGTCCAAGGTAATTAGAATGGATTGATTAAGTTCAGATGTAATTCAGTTGGCTGTATTTCACTCGGCAGCAACAACCGTAACGCAAAAATAACCTGCTTTATAATCTGCAACCATGCGTCAATGGTGATGCAAAAAGAGTTTCAACCGTGATACTTCGTTGTTCTGCCGGCAATACGATATCGCACTGTTGCCCTTTGTCAGACTGCAGGAATTTCTCCTGAGCTTCAGGCTCCGACAGCTGCGCCGATCATATAGGTGGCGGCGAGAGCGATGATGGCGTAAAGTTCGGGGAATACTGCAAGGATCAGGGTTTTACCTGCTACATCATGTCCCTGTCCGACAGCGGCGATTCCGTTGGCACAGAGCTGTCCCTGACGGATGGCCGAAAGCAAACCTACGAATCCCAGGAACAACCCGGCTACGAATACGGCACTGGCCTTGTCCCAGCCAATGCCGGCATCAAGTAACCCGAACCCGTTTAAAAGAAAATAGCCTGCAAATCCATACAATCCCTGGCTGCCGGGAAGGGCAGAAAGCATAATGTAGGAGCCGAAGGCTTCACTGTTCTTTTTCATGGACCCTACAGCAGCATTACCGGCAATGGTAGTTCCATAGGCACTGCCAATTCCTGCAAGTCCGATCATCAACGCGATCCCAATGTAAGCTAAAAAAATCGGTGTCATGTTCTGTTGTTTTTAGTTGTTATTGTTATTCATTTAATTTTTCGCTGCATGTTGTTCAAAAGGGGTGTAAGGTTTTCCTCCGCCGGTGAATCCTGCATTTTTATAGAACTCGACGAAGGTGAGCCTGATGGGGTGTACAAAAGCACCCAGGCATGCCATAAAAAGGGTAATGCCGTGTCCAATAAGCAGAATGATGATCATCACCAGGGGGCCCAATACCGGGATGTCAGGTTTCATGTTCAGGGCCAGCGAGTTGAAAACCCCTCCGAGGATGGCCGTAGACACCCCCAGTGCAAACAACCGGATGTAGGAGAGCAGGTCGCCCAGAAGTCCCGTGGCCATACCGTAAACATCCCATAGGCCGGCTCCGATGTTGATCAGCGGATTCCTTTTGGGGTTGTTCAGCACCAGGATCAGTACCCCGGCTATTCCCAGCACCACATACAGGAGGGTTGTTGCCAGGGGATCGGCTATAAGGCCCACTTTTTTCAGACCCATGACTGCTCCGGAACCGATAATCAGCACCAACCAGCCTATCGTGCTGAGGGCATATTTCAGTCCCTGCTGCTTTTTGATATTGAAGACCTTGACCACCATGCCAAACAAGATCTGAATCACTCCCATGGCTATGGCCAGAATAAAGAGCTTGTCGGTGTCGACCAGGTATTTCTTGAAATTCTCGAGGGCGGGAATATCAAAATTGAATATACTTATGCCGAAGAAGGTTCCGGTGAGGATGCCAAAGATAATGGTAGACAATCCCAGGTATTGCGCCAGGGTGAGAATATCCTTCATGGCTGGCATTTTCCTTTTCGCCAGGGTAGTGCCCAGCAGGATCAGCAATCCATAGCCGGCGTCCCCCATGCAAAAACCGAAAAACAACATGTAAAAGGGAGCGAAGAAGGGAACCAGGTCCATCTCCCTGTGGTTGGGTAAGTCGTACAGGTTGCCGATGACCTCATAGACCCGTGCGAATTTGTTGTTTTTCAGAAGAATAGGGGATTTGACTTCCGGGTCGGGCGGATTGGCCACAGAGAGTATCCCCTTCTCTTCGAGGTAGGCATCGAGTTCAGGCTTCCGTGTTTCCGGCACAAAACCTTCGATCACCCTCACCTTACCTTCCACGTGGTCGCCGGTCTGGCGCAGGGCGTTCATTTCGGCCCACTGGTCTCGCAATCCGTTGCGGAATTCCTTCAGTTTTTCTTTGTCCTGAAGGGCAATCTGCTCCAGTTCATCATGCAGTGCCTTGTTTTTCCCTTGCAAGGTGGCCAGTTCTTCCCTGATGGCCGTCAGTGAATTTTGCGGAGGGAACAACTGGTCGACGCCCGGAAGCTCCGAAAACGCCGTCACATCGGCCCCCTTGCGGTCTATCTTGACAAAGAAGTAGTTGCCTTTCAGCTCGTCAACGAGGCTGATATAGTGGTCTACCTGCCACTGGGTCTGGAACTTTTTGGCCGGGCAGGTAAAAAAACGGAATTCGAGTCCGGCGGCTTCCAGCCGCTGTAAGTTGTCCCAGTCGAAATTTCCCCAGGGTTCCAGCTGGCTCTCCTCCTTTTCGAGGCGTGCCCGGTGATGCTGCACATACTCCTGTTCCTTTTCGATCTCTCTGATCCGCTTAAAGACTCCCGGTCCGTCTTTCAGTCCGGTGGGTTGGTCTCCCGGAGAACCTGTGAACCAGTCGAGTTTTTTGATGGCCTGTTCTGTCTCGTTGATGTGGCGCATCAGTTCCTGCATCTCTTCGCTGGGTTCATCCACCTTCTTGTCGATATGAACCACCCCGAGTTTCCGGAGATCTTTCAGGAATTCGGGATATTGGGCCGCATGAACCAGGAAGGCGTATTTATACATCGGTACGATCATAGCTCTTCCTCCTCTTCCAGCTGTTGTTTCTGCTGTTTGGTTTTCACGATTTTCTGGGCCGACTTGGAAAGGTTATCCTCGTCTTCCAGAAACCGCTTGATTTTTCGTATGGCATCCTGAAATCCCGGAATCTGCACCTTCTCATAAAGGTTTACTTTCTGGGTGGTTTTCTTTCGTGCAAAATCGAGGAGGTCCATCTTCTTGAGGAAAACCTCCCTTTCCACGGCAATGCCGGTGAGCTTTCGCACGATCTCCACCCCGTCGGCGTACCAGAGGGGCTGATTAAAGCTGTTAATGCTTCCGGTTTCAAAGAGGATGTCATCGAGGATCGGAGTAAAGACACCGGCGATCTTTTTAGCCGAAAGCTTTACATCCTTGATGCGGATGAGGTCATGGTCGAATTCTCCCCACAACCGCGACATCCTTGTGTACTGCTGGATCTGCCCCACCAGTTCCTGGTCGAGGGCAGTGGCCTTGTCGCGGGCCCTTTTAACCTCCATGCGGAGGGCCGACTCCTTGTTCTTAAGGGTCGGCAAGGCCCGCTCCCTGACCTTGAGCTGCTTCTCCAGCCCCTGCAGTGCGGTCTTATTGTACTGAATGTTTATAGCCACTTAGACAATATTAGAAGGTCACCATAATCTTGAGTCTTGAATCTTGAGTCTTAAATATCGGAGCCGGATCAAAGCATAGACTTTAGTTTTTCCAGAATTTCTGGACGAGGTGTTCTTTGATGGCCACTTCTGCCTTGGTGAAAAACTTGCCGAAGAGTTCCCAGGAGATGTCAAGCATGGTGTCGGTATCGACATTGACATCGATGGCCAGGAGTTTCATCGAGTATTCCTTGGCAAACTCAAGCGTCCGCTCGTCGTAGTCGGTCAGGTCAAAACCGTTTTCCAGCTTGGTGCGGGCGTTGACCGAGTCGGCGAAGAGGCGGATGGCGGCGTTCATCACCTGGGGGTGGTCTTCGCGGGTCTGTTTGCCGATGACCAGCTGTTTAAGGCGCGAAAGAGAGCGGAAGGGGTCGACGATGACCTTCCCGATTTCCGAGTCGCGGCGCAGGAAAAGCTGTCCCTCGGTGATGTATCCCGTATTGTCGGGAATGGCATGGGTGATATCTCCGCCCGAAAGGGTGGTCACAGCGATGATGGTGATGGAACCTCCTGAGGGGAACTGCACCGCCTTCTCGTAAATGCGGGCCAGGTCGGAATAGAGCGACCCCGGCATGCTGTCCTTGGAGGGGATCTGGTCCATGCGGTTGGAAACGATACTGAGTGCGTCGGCGTAGAGGGTCATGTCGGTGAGGAGTACCAGCACGGCCTCGTTGTGGTCGACGGCGAAATATTCGGCGGCGGTCAGGGCCATGTCGGGCACCAGCAGGCGTTCCACAGGCGGGTTGTCGGTCGTGTTCACGAAGCTGATGATGCGGTCAAGGGCCCCGGCGTTGTCAAACACATTCTTGAAATAAAGGTAGTCGTCGTTGGAGAGGCCCATGCCGCCAAGGATAATCTTGTCGGCCTTCGCGCGCAGGGCCACCAGGGCCATCACCTGGTTATAGGGCTGGTCGGGGTCGGCGAAGAAGGGGATCTTCTGGCCTGTTACCAGACTGTTGTTCAGGTCGATGCCGGCGATCCCCGTAGCGATCAGGTTCGAAGGCTGGCGCCGCCGCACCGGATTTACCGAGGGCGATCCGATGTCCCTGACCTCACCGCTCACTTCCGGTCCCCCGTCAATGGGCTCCCCGTACGCATTGAAAAAACGGCCGGCAAGTTCCTCACTCACCTTGAGCTGGGGCGGCCGCCCCATGAAACTCACCTCGGCATTGGTGGGGATCCCCTCCGTTCCGGAGAATACCTGCAGGGTGACATCCCTGCCAATGATCTTCACCACCTGCGCCATGCGGCCATCAACCGTGGCAATCTCGTCATACCCGACATTGTCGGCCTTCAGGGTGACCGTCGCCTTGGTGATGTTGGTCAGCCTGGTGTATATTTTCTGAAAAGACTGTGTTTCCATAGTGTCCTTATTTATCCTTTTCCCGGAATCGCACCCGGCGTTAATTCATCCTTTCCTTTAACAACTCTTCCAACTCCTGTTCGTGGCGCACAAACTTCTCTGACTCAAAGTCAGAATAGTTCATCTGTTTGAACACGTTGATGATCTGTTTGAAATAGGTGCCCACGTTTTCGAAATTGTCGAAGCGGAAACTGAGTCCTGCGACGCTCAGGACCTTGGCCAGCATGTATTTCTGCCGTTTCATGGGGGTGACGGCGTCGATCTTGTCGAAGGCGTCCTGCTGGAGGATGACGAAGTCGATGAGTTCCGATTTCCAGTAGCGTTCGTGAAAGTTGATCGGCACCCCGTCGTCTCCCAGAATATTGATTTGTTCACGGGCTTCCTTTCCGCGGTAGAGGATATCCTTGGCGTGGAGCACGTCGTCGAGCCATTCAGGGGAGACGTTTTTGGCGAGGTATTCCTGTACTTCGGGGTATTCGAGGTATTTGGAGTAGCTGTCGATGGGATCGATGGCGGGGTATCGTTTTGAGTCGGCGCGTGCCTGGGAGAGACCGTAGAAGCAGCGTGCGGCCTTGCGGGTGCTCTCGGTAACCGGTTCCTTGAGGTTACCCCCGGCCGGGGAGACCGTACCAATGAAGGTGATGGATCCCGCCTGGCCATTGTTAAGGTAGACATAACCGGCGCGGCTGTAAAAGTTGGAGATGATGGCCGACAGGTCCATGGGAAAGGCGTCAGGCCCGGGGAGTTCCTCGAGGCGGTTCGACATCTCACGCAGGGCCTGGGCCCAGCGGCTTGTTGAGTCGGCCATCATGAGCACCCTGAGTCCCATGGTGCGGTAATACTCGGCGATGGTCATGGCCGTGTATACCGATGCTTCACGGGCCGCCACCGGCATGTTCGAGGTGTTGGCGATGATGATGGTGCGCTCGATCAGTTTCTTGCCGGTACGGGGGTCGTCGAGTTCAGGAAATTCGTAGAAGATCTCCACCACTTCGTTGGCGCGTTCCCCGCAGGCCGAGATGATGACAATGTCGGCTTCCGCCTGCTTGGAGATCGCATGCTGGAGTACCGTTTTGCCGGTGCCGAAGGGACCGGGGATGAAGCCTGTGCCCCCCTCGGTGATCGGATTGAGGGTGTCCATACAGCGGACGCCGGTTTCCAGCAGCCTGAAGGGACGCGGTTTCTCGCGGTAGGCCCTGATGGCCAGCTTTACCGGCCACTTCTGAACCATGGTGAGGGGGTATTCCCGGCCTTCCTCGTCCGCAATTACGGCCACCACGTCGTCGACCCGGTACTCCCCTTCAGGTACTACACTGCGCACCACAAAGGAGCCTCCCATCTTGAAGGGGACCATGATCTTATGGGGCATGTCATTTTCGTCAACCTGCCCGAGCCAGTCACCGGCCGTCACCCTGTCGCCCGGTTGGGCCAGGGGCGTGAAAATCCACAGCTTCTCCCGGTCGAGTGGATCGGTATACTCACCCCGCTTCAGGAAAACCCCTTCCATCTTGTCGAGGTCGTTCTGGAGACCGTCATAGTTTCGCGAAAGGATGCCCGGGCCCAGGGTCACCTCCAGGAGATGCCCCTGAAACTCGACGGGAGAACCCGGTTTCAGCCCGCGGGTGCTCTCGAAAACCTGCACATAGGCATGCTTGCCCACTACCTTGATCACCTCCGCCATCAGCTTCTCCTCCCCCAGGGTGATGAAGCAGATCTCATTCTGGGCTACCGGCCCGTTGACTTCCACAATGACCAGGTTGGCGATCACCCCTGTCACTGCTCCCGTGGTCTTATCTTTTCTTTCCATATGTGTTCGAAAATTCTTCAGGAAACTCAAAACTGGATTCTATCTCACTCAATAACTTGTTAAACATCACCTGTCCCCGTTCATAGTCGAGGTGGTACCACCTCTCCGCCAGAAACACCTTCAGCAGAAAGGCCAGGACCCGCTCAACCGAAAAGTAATGGAAGAAAGTGATGTCGTCAATGAAATGCCACTGCCGGGTATCGAGGCGGAATTCCCTTTCGAGGAGGTGGTCTGTTTCAAAGAGTTGCAACAGAGAGTCCACCTCCGGGTAGTCAACCGACAGCCCGAAGTCGCGGGTCCTGTTCTTTCGGATAGCCTGCGCCACCAGGTTGTCGCCGATGACCGCCTCCTCAAAGGGGAGGTTATGTTTGCGCCCGTTAAGGGCCATCAGGATATTGCCGGTATTGAGGCGGTATTCCCCGACCCGTGCAACGAACTTGTTGCCCGAACGGAGAAGGTGCCCGTAGTATCCGGTAGTCAGAAAACGGTCGGCTTCCTCCTGACTGATCTGCTCCTCCACCTCTTCCTTGTTGCGCAGCAACTGCCCAAACCGGTAGATATACCCTGGATACGCCTCCTTCGGGGCCATCTCAAACAGCTTGGGCAACAGAAGGTGATCGAGCAGTTCCTCATGGAGGATACCCCGCTCGTCAAACGGTTTCTCCTTATGGAAGAGACGGTTCAGCAGGTTCTGGTGGTCATAGGGGAGATAAAATAGCTCCGCCAGCCGGAAATCGTCGGGATGAAGCTCATCACGCAGATAATCCCTGATCCGGAGCGCAGAGAAGTGGAGCTTCTTGTCGTCCTGGACCAGATCGGGAAGCCCGGCGATCAGACAATAATAGTTGCGCCTGGTCATTTCCCCTCCCCGAAAAGAAGTTGGTTGGTTTTGGGCCGCAGGTAAGCCTTGAGAAAGTTCATGAAATCGTCATCGGTGAAGCTGATGAGATAACTCCCATCGGCTGGCCCGATCTTGAAGCCCGTCCGGAAATCCTGGGAGAAACCGAAATCAACTCCTTTATTGAGTTCGGCGGCCAGGCTCTGCCTGAAATATTTCTCCATTTCCGCCTTTCCTGCTTCCGGAAGGATGACGTTCAGGTCGAAGCTCTCCTTTTCCAACCATCCCTTGACTATGGCTCCGATGAGGGTTTTCAGGTAATCCTTGTCGGAAAAGAGTTCCTTCACAGGGGGCTGCACAGCTTTCATGGTCACCAGTCCGGCCACCTGCTGTTTCATGGCGGAAATGGCCTGGTTCAGGGTCATTTTAATCTCCGATTCGACATGTTGCCTGAACTCGTGCGATTTCCTGCGGGTGTCGGCCATAACGGCCGCTGCAGCCTTCTGCGCCTCTTCTTCGATCTGCGCCGCATTCTGACGGGCCTCCTTCAGGATGGCCTCGGCTTCTTCCCGGGCCTTCTGTACCCCTTCGTTATAAATAACTTCCGTGAGTTGCTGAATCTTTGAATCCATATATCCGTAGTTTTTTGAATGTCACCTGTTGTTCCCGTGTAGCGGCGGTTCGGGTCGTCGGCCCGGTTTTTGGTCGCTTTTCAGTTGGTCAGCCACAAATATAGCAGATTATCGCCAGCCTTTCGGCCCCGGAAGGTTTTAAATTGAAAGCGGATGCGCACTGTTTTAAAACATACTTTTCGTATTTTGGCCCTCCGGAAACGTGTCGGCGGGTGGCTTTACCTCACACCGGCATGAAGCGTATTATGAGGAGGAAAAACATGCGTACCCATGAACTCTACCAGGTTTATCTCCGGCATCGGGTGGTGACCACCGACAGCCGCCGGATCACCCCCGGGTCTCTCTTTTTTGCCCTGAAAGGGGGAAATTTCGATGGCAACCGTTTTGCCGCCGCCGCTCTGGATGCCGGGGCGGCCTGTGCCGTGGTCGACGACCCGGAGGTGGCCACCGACGGGCGCTTCTTCCTGGTTGATGATGTGCTGACGGCCTTACAGGAACTGGCACGCCATCACCGGACCCGCCTGGGGCTCCCCATTCTGGCCATCACCGGCACCAACGGAAAAACCACCACCAAGGAGCTGGTGGCCGCCGTTCTCTCCCGGAAATTCAGGGTCACCTTTACCCAGGGTAACCTCAACAACCATATCGGTGTCCCCCTGACCCTGCTCGGCATGACCCACGAAACCGACCTCAGCGTGGTGGAAATGGGCGCCAACCACCCCGGGGAGATCGCATTCCTTTGTGCGATCGCCCTGCCTGATTACGGACTGATCACCAATGTGGGGAAGGCCCATCTTGAAGGTTTCGGCAGTTTTGAGGGAGTCCTCCGCACTAAAAGCGAACTCTACCGCCATCTGGAAGAACACCATGGCACCATCTTCATCAACGCCCGAAACCCGTGGCTGAGTCAAAGTGCTGGTCCCCGCCTGGCAAGAATCAGCTACCGCCCGGGGGATCCTGCTGAAACAGGTCTGCTTCCTCCGGAATCGTCAGGTGTTCCTGCGAAAGAATGTGTGACGGCCGGCACGTCGGGTGGGGTGCCTGCGGGAACTGCCGGCAAAGAAACCCGGTACGCAGAGGCCGTGGAGAACGCCGCCGGTGCCGGAGAAGGATCGCCCGGTGTGGAATGGGGAGCCGTGGCCGGCAGCGGTCATGCCGGTTCCGCTGCCGCCGGAGATTCAATGGCGGTGACGGGTTTCTCCTCCGGAACAGGTCCGCTCCTGGAGGTGCGCGCATGCTGGCAGGGCGTGGAAACGACCATTCCCACCCGTCTGGTAGGAAATTATAACCTGGAGAATGTTCTGGCGGCCATCGCCGTCGGAAGCCATTTCGGGGTTCCGCCAGCAGATATCGCCGCCGCCCTGGCCGCCTATTCCCCTTCCAACAACCGCTCCCAGTGGATGAAAACCGGGACCTGCGAAATCATCATGGATGCCTACAATGCCAATCCCACCAGCATGCTGGCAGCGGTCAGGAATTTCGTAACCCTGCACCATCCCCGGAAAATGGTCATCCTGGGTGACATGCTGGAACTGGGAGCTGTCTCGGCAGAGGAACACCAGCGGATCACCGACGAACTCTCTCTTCATTTCCGGGAGGGGGTGCTGCTCTGCGGGGAGGCTTTCTGCGCCACGCATAAACCCGTGAAATTCAAGACATTTCCCCACGTGGCCGGGGTGATTTCCTGGCTCAGGGAGCACCCTCCGGCCGACACCCTGCTCCTGATCAAAGGCTCCCGGGGTATGCAACTCGAAAAGATCGTGGATGCCCTGAGTGAATAATCTTTCCGGATAAAAAAAACACCCTTCCCGTGAACTCCCGGGGCTGCCTGAAACAGCCCGGAACTTCTCCTGGAAAGGGTGTTTGAATTCCGGTGAGCGCATTCCCCTTAGGTTTGCATCGGGGTAAGCGAACAAGATGCTGAAAAAGTCCTTCACGGAATCGGATTCCCCGCTGCTCTGTGGCAGGGAGTTTCAATGGTGCCGGGCACAGGGCCACCAGCGCTTTAGTCTGGAAACTGAACAATGCACCGGAGAATGCCCCGGAGAACCGGATTCACTTATGGCTCAGAGGCGAGGCTGGAAAGGGATAAATGAACAGACCGTTAGTTCACGGCCGGTTTCTCCACCTTCAGCACTTCGGAAATGGCCTGCACGAAAGTCGCCTTGGGAAGCGCTCCCATGGCCATCTGAGGCTGCCCTTCAAGCGGCACAAACAACAGCGACGGAATGCTCTGGATCCCAAACATGCCGGCCAGCTCCTGCTGATCTTCCGTGTTCACCTTGTAAATGACCAGTGCATCTCCATACTCCTTCTGCAGCTCTTCCAATACCGGAGCCACCATCTTGCACGGGCCACACCAGTCGGCATAAAAATCGATCAGACAGGGAACACTCCCCTCATATTTCCACTCCTGGTTGGCTTCCCAGTTGAATACCTTCTCCTTGAAACTCTCTTTGGTCAAATGCTCTAACATAATTTCTTGTTTTTCTATGACGTATATAAATATTTACATATTTCGATGCAAATATAATACCATCCGCAATACGGGGTGTGAATTCTGCTAAATTTAAGGGAAATGTTGTAATTTTGTCACGTTTTATGCAAAAAATGGCAGTTGGGAAGCACTTTAAACCGGATGGCCTCTCCTTAAAGGCCCATATGGATATCCCGCTTTTCCGCAAGATCGGGGAGGTGGCCGACAGGATGGGGCTTGAAGCCTGGCTGATCGGGGGCTATGTCCGGGATTTGTTGCTGGGGCGAAAGAGTGTCGACATTGACATCATGGCGGTAGGGAACGGGATAGCCCTGGCCGAAGGGGTATCCGCTGCATTGGGAAACCGCAGTCAGGTGACGGTTTTCCGCAATTTTGGGACGGCGTTGGTGCGTTACCGTCATATGGACATCGAGTTTGTGGGGGCCCGCAGGGAGTCGTACCGTGCCGATTCGCGCAAACCCCTGGTCGAGGACGGCACCCTCGAAGATGATCAGAAGCGGCGTGATTTCACGATCAACGCCATGGCCGTCAGCCTGAATAAGGCTGATTTCGGAAAGCTGATTGATCCGTTTGACGGCATTGGAGACCTGGAGCGGCAGGTGATCCGCACACCCCTTGACCCTGATATCACCTTTTCCGACGATCCTCTGCGTATGATGCGGGCTATCCGTTTTGCCACGCAGCTGGGATTTACGGTCGACGAGGGAACCCTGCAGGCCATCGCCCGCAACCGGCACCGCATGGAAATCGTCTCCGGAGAAAGGGTGGCCGAGGAACTCCATAAAATCATCCTGGCCGGCAAGCCCTCCACAGGATTCCTATTGTTGGACGACACCGGACTGCTGGAAATGATTTTTCCGGAACTGGTGCGGCTTAAGGGGGTGGAAACGGTCGGCGGGGTAGGCCATAAGGATAATTTCTATCACACCCTGAAGGTCCTCGACCAGTTGGCGCCTCATTCTGACGACCTGTGGCTGCGGTGGGCCGCCCTGCTCCATGACATCGCCAAACCGGCCACACGGAAGTTCGTGCCCGGACAGGGGTGGACTTTTCACGGCCACAACGTGGTGGGAACACGCATGATCCCCGGCATCTTCCGCCGGATGAAACTCCCCCTCAATGAGAAAATGAAGTACGTCCAGAAAATGGTCGACCTCCATATGCGGCCCATTGTCCTGGCTGAAGAGGTGGTCACCGACTCAGCCGTACGACGGCTCCTCTTTGAAGCCGGCGATGACATCGACGACCTGATGACCCTCTGCGAAGCCGATATCACCTCCAAGAATATCTCCAAGGTGAGGAAATACTACCAGAATTTCCAGCTGGTGAGGCAGAAACTCAGGGAAATCGATGAGAAGGACGCCATCCGCAATTTCCAGCCTCCGGTGACGGGAGAAGAGATCATGGCCACCTTCGCCCTTCCCCCCGGCAAGGAGGTGGGCCTGATTAAAAACGCCATCAAGGACGCCATCCTTGACGGAGAAATCGGCAACAACCACGAAGAAGCCTATGCGCTGATGCTGGCCAGGGGAGCCGAGCTGGGACTTAAGCCCAAAAGGGAAGAGTAGAATATCAGAATATGAGCCCTGAACTTTTACCGTAATACTGACCCCAAACCTCAACCCTGAACTGTATCTCCACCTTGAACGGGAGGTGTGGAGTCTATTCAACCTGGACCTTTGCCTTACCCGAACCCTGACTCTGATTCAAATCTTAACTCGTAACCTGTACCTTGACGTCAGCCTATTTCTTGTCGGAGGGTAATGTGGGGGAGTTGTTCCCGAGGTGGAGCAGGACGGGGAGGTGGTCGCTGAAGCCGCCCTGGTAGCGGAATCCCAGGTAGGTGCGCCGCAGCCGGGTGCCGGTAAATTTCTCATCTTCCTCCAGCAGGAATGGGGCCTCCAGAATACGGGCGCTGACTGGCATGGTTTCCAGAAGGACTTCACTGACAATAAACTGGTCGAAGATGTTCCACTGTGACTGGTATTTCAGGGTTCCTTTTCCTGTTTTCTTCCAGGGATAAGAGAGGTTTACCAGGGAGTCGGGGTGACCGTGACTTGAAGCGGCGGCGCCCATACCCCGTAGCAGGCTTTCATCCTGGGGCTGGTCGTTGAAGTCGCCCGTAATGATGATCAGGGGGTGGTGGTGTTTCTGCTGGAGGATCCTTGTTTCGGTTTTGAGCCTGCGGGCGGCTTTCATCCTCAGGGGCCGGGTTTCCATGAGTCCTCCGTAACGCGATGGCCAGTGGTTAAAGAAAAGATGCAACGTATCAATATCCGTTTGCGTACGGCCGGCTTCCACCATATGCTCCGATAACAGCCCCTTTGTGCGGCCGGCTTCCACCGAACGTTCTGGCAACAGCTCCCTTGTGTGGCCGGCTTCCACCGAAGGTTCCGGCAATAACTCCTTTGTGTGGCCGGCTTCCACCGTATGTTCCGGCAACAGCTCTTTTGTGCGTGCCTCTTCACCCTGTCCGCCGCAGATTCCGCAGAGATAGAGGATTTCCCGGGTGGAGGGGACTTGTTCACCTTCGGGGACAGGTGGGAGGTAGCGGTAAGAAAGGGGGTAGAAACCATCGGGCCGGTAAATGGCCGCCACGTCGATCCCCCTTTTGTCGGGTGAATCCTTATGGACGATCTGGTAGTTCCAGCGGCGAAGCAGGGGATGACCCACCAGCTGCTCCAGGACTTCCCGGTTTTCCACCTCGCAGAAACCAATGACCGCCGGAGGTTCCCATGCCCCCGTGTTGAGAATCACCTTGGCAATGGATGTCAGCTTGTGATAAAACCGGTATCCGCTCCAGTGGCGATCCCCTTCGGGCTGGAACTCCTCATCACGGCGGAGGGTGTCGTCAACGGTGTCGTAAAGGTTCTCGAGGTTATAGAACATAATGGTAGTCTCCCCGGGGTGCGGGGGCCTGCTGGGCTTTGCCTTGCCCGCCTCTGTTTCGGCAGACGCCGCAGACTGACCCACAGAAATGAGGGTTGACCCAAAAAAAGCAAATAGAAGGAATCGTAATCTCCTGAATATCATCTATTTTTCTTCTCAATCCTTTCGTAAGCCCCCAGGTCGGGCCCCTTGTCGGCGGTCCGGTCCTTCCCCTTCAGATCATAGGGAAACATCTTGGAATAGACCGCGCTGCCTACATCCTTGGCAGCAGAAAGGGTATCGAGTTCATAATTCAGGTTCTTGCTGATGTCGACAAATCTGGGATCGTTTTTATTGCCGCGCAGCACGTTGTTGTAGTGGTTCTTGTCGGAAAGGTTAAAGGTGTCGGGAACTTGCAGGATGCAGTGGTCAAAATAGTAGTTAAACTGCTTCTCTTTGGTATTTCCCAACTGGAGTTCCAGAGGATTGTTGCCGTAAATGATGGAATTCCCGAAGTGGGCTTTCGTCAGGTCGCCTGTAAATACGACCTTTTTCCCCTCGGAGTTGTTGACTTCCAGAATGTTGGAGATGGCCAGTGAGCTGGTGGAGCGTGGTTTACGCGAGTACCCCCCCCAGAAGTTGGCAATCGTGGTGTGGTAAAACTCATATTCACCGCCCACCAGAAGGGCGACGGCATAAAAACCACAGTTGGCGATCACCGCGTTGTGGGCCGTGATTTTCGATTTCAGGGCGAAAATCCCCGCATATGCCATGTTTTCGATTTTAGTATTGGCCAGCGTGGCGGTAGCAAAACCCTCATGCTCGATGGTCCCCACCTGCAACCCGATGTTGGCGTTTTTGATCTCGCAGTGGCTGAACTGGTTTCCCTTGCTTCCTGAAAAGAGCAGAATGCCGTTCCACTGATCGGGCACGTTTTTATAGCTGGTTTCCAACCGGTCGGCCAGGAAAAGAATGGGATTGTCGCGGGTGCCGTTGGCTACGATGTTCCCTTTGACATACAACCCCGCCCCCTTGTGAAAGTATATCCGGGCGCCAGGTTCTATGGTCAGGGTCGCCAACGTGTCAATGTAGGCATAGTTGTACACCAGGTAGGGCTTGTCACTCTTCCAGGTTTCGTTTTTCAGGGTGGCGCATTTTATCAGGTGAAAATCCTGGCCCCAGGCAATCAGCGGAATCACCTGCTCGTTAAAATTGGTTGTAAACCGGATGCTGTCCTTGACGACCATGGGCAGGTTCTGCCCGTTAGGATCGACGGTCACCTCTACAAAAATGAAAATGCTGTCGTTGGGGGGAATCTCCACGTCACGGATCTCATTGCCAGCCACACCGTTTACATTCAGCCTGAAATTTGAAAATTCGCCGCCGCCAACCTTCACACTTGAAATCAGAAGCTTGTCCTTATACGGATTGAATACCTTCAGCATGCGGGTGGTGGAGCCCATCGTCGAAAAGACGGTATCGAACATAACCGTATCGGCCGAGAAGCGCAATTGCGCATCAGGCGAACTCAGGTACCTCTCGTCTTCACACGAGAACAGCAGAAACAACCCAAGCACGACCAGCCCTATTTGGTACAGACTCCGTGTCAAGAATGAGCTTTTTTACCTCTAGAACGGTCTTCCCCAAAGAAAAGTATCCGTCTTCGAGCCACTAATTTACATTTTTTAACAATTCTAAACAAATAACCCGGTAAAAGATTTCATTTTTTTAGAAAATTGTTGCACAGTCTGATTCATCGCAAGAAAAATCCCTTATCAGAACAGGTTTTACGGGGATACAGAGAGTTCATCTTGCTTATGTGAAACAGCCCACAGGCCGATGATCATCAACAATCCGTTGAGGATGAGGATTTCGAAGCCGAAGGTATAACCGCCCAGCCATTCCTCAGAATTGGAAGATATGAGCCAGGAGAGTGCAGGGGCGGCCACGGCGATGAATGGCACCCAGCGGTCCCTGATTTTTCTTTTGGTGAGGAGTCCGAAGAGGAAAAGCCCCAGGATGGGGCCGTAGGTATAGCCAGCTACGGTGAAGACGGCAACCACCACGCTTTGGTCGTTGACCGCGCGGAAGCCCAGGATGATCAGGGCGAGGAGTACCGAGAAGAGGATATGGGCCCTCGACTTGATCTGCACCCGCTGGGCCTCGGGGCGTTTTTCGGCATTGAAGAAGTCAATGCTCAGGGTGGTGGTCAGAGAGGTCAGGGCGGAGTCGGCACTGGAATAGGCGGCAGCGATCACTCCGATCAGGAAGGCAATACCCACGGCCAGTCCCAGTTTGTTGAAGGCCAGCCAGGGATAGACATCATCCGAAGCTGCAGGAAGCTGCAAACCCTGCTTCCCCGCATAAATATAAAGCATTGCCCCCAGGCAGAGAAAAAGAAACACGGTGACGACGAAGGCCAGACTGAAGGTGATCATGTTTTTACGGGCTTCGCGTAACGTTTTGCAGGTCAGGTTCTTCTGCATCGAGTCCTGGTCCATCCCCACGATCACCAGGGTAATGAACAGCCCTCCGAAGAACTGCTTGAAGAAGTTGTTCCCCGACCGCCAGTCCCATGTGAAAATGTCGGAGAGGGGATTCCTGCTGATTTCCGAGACCATGGTGGGTAGGTTCCATCCCAGGTCGCGTGAGATGACGATAATGGTCAGGATGACCGCCCCCACCAGAAAAAGGGTCTGCAGACTGTCGGTCCAGATGATGGTTTTAATTCCTCCCTTGAAGGTGTATACCCAGATGAGGAGGATGCTGACCAGCACCGTGACTCCGAAGGGGATGTTAAAAGCGTCGAAGAAGGCCAGCTGGAGAACGCCGGCAGCCAGGTAAAGGCGGAAGGCCGCCCCCACCAGCTTGGAGAGAATGAAGAAAAAGGAGCCGGTTTTGTGGGACCAATACCCGAAGCGCTGCCCCAGGAAGGAGTATATGGTAATCAGGTTCAGCCGGTAGTATAGGGGCAGCAGAAAACCGGCCACCAGCCAGTATCCCACCAGATTGCCCAGGATAAACTGGAAGTAGGAGAAGGCCGAATTGCCTACTTCTCCCGGAACAGATATGAAGGTGACCCCTGAAATGGTGGCGCCAATCATGGCGAAAGCCACCAGGTACCAGGGAGAACGCCGGTTGGCGATGAAAAAGGTGTCGGTGTCGGCTTTCCTGGAGGTCAGCCAGGCTACCATCAGTAACACGGCAAAATAGCCGGCCACGACAAAAAATACAAGCAGAGGATTCATCAGCGGGCTTATTCGAAATCGGGATATAACAGGTACTTCTTTCTGATCGTTTTGTAGCGTTCTATCTCCTCCTGCCACAAGGCGGTCAGTTCCCTGTCGTTTTTCCCCTCCCTGATGCCCTGAAGCACCTTATCGTCGCCCGCCAGAAGGTTAAACCATCGCGGATTGTTGAGAAACTCCTTTTCTGTGGGGTATTTCCGGTAGAAGTCAAGAAAAAAACTGAAGGTGAAGGAAGGAACGGGGGTTAGTGTTCGCAGATCGACTCCGTGGCAGGTCAGGCCTTCATTGATGGGATTGTTGACGAACCCGGGGATGTCAGCGGGTACGAAAGTGAAGTCGCCCAGATCAGGGCGGGTGCCTCCGATGACCTGGAACGGAAACGGGGTACCCCTGCCGATGCTGACGGTGGTTGCCTCAAAATAGCACAGGGAGGGATATAGCCTGATTGACTGGTAGTTGGGAAGGTTGGGGGAGGGGGGCACCGGGGGGACGTAAGGGGTCAGGTGGGTGTAGTTTTCTGCGGAGATCACCGTCAGGTCGCAGCTCCCGGGGGCTTTGTGCCATTTCTCCCCGTTGATCATCAGGGCCATTTCCCCCATGGTGCAGCCGTGGACCACGGGTACGGGCACCATGCCCACAAACGAGGAATAGGCGGGTTTCAGCATCGGCCCTGCCACATAATCCCCATTGGGATTGGGACGGTCCAGAACCACCAGCGGCACCCCGTTTTCGGCACACGCCTCCATGACCAGACAAAGCGTCGACAGATAGGTGTAAAAGCGACACCCCACATCCTGGATATCGAAAACCAAAAAGTCGAGTCCCTTGAGATGGGCGGGGAGCGGCTTGCGGTTATCCCCGTATAGAGAAATGATCTCTACTCCGGTTTTGGGATCCCTGTCGTTGGCTATCTTTTCTCCGGCCGCGGCCTCTCCGCGGAACCCATGCTCAGGCGCAAACACCCTCGTTACCCTGACCCCCTTCTCCAGCAGGAAATCAAGGAGGTGCTGTTCTCCGGTCACCGCGGTGTGGTTCACCACTAATCCGGCGTTCTTCCCCTTCAGCAGGGGCAGGTAGGTGTCGGGCCGCTCAGCTCCCGTCAAAACCCGGGTTTCCTCCTGAAGCTCCACAGCCGCGCTTTGCCCTACAGGAGAAAGACCCTGTGCCCCTTCCTGAAGGCCGCGATGATCGCTCCCCCTGTTCCGGCAGGAAAGGGCAGGACTCAACAACAATAACACAAAAAGAATGAAAAAGACCCGTCGCATGGCAGATGGCTTTTTGGTTTACCCCACGAAGATACCACTTCCCATCTTTCAAAAAAAGGAGGAATCCCGTTTTCACGGGGAGGGGTCTATTTTTAAGAAATTTGTTTCCTCTTTGGCGAACTCTTTCTATTTTTAAGGCCACGTACGTTTTACTATTGATGATGTTCAAAGCCCGGATTGCCCTTGTTATCCTCTTTTTCGCCCTATTCTGGAGCGGTTCCACACAAAGGAGTGTTCACCCCGTTGAAATGGCCGACCCTTGGGTCAGCGCCGAATTACAGCGGATGACCCTGCGTGAAAAAATCGGGCAGTTGATCATGATTGATGTCTATCCCTCTCATAGTGAGGCGTCTCAGCTTGCGGTAGAGCGGTTGATCAGGGAATATAAGCCCGGGGGTATTCTGGTGATGAACGGTTCCGTGGAGGAAGTGGCCGTAGCCATCAACCGCTTTCAGGGGGCCTCGGAGGTGCCTCTGCTGGTGGCCACCGACGGGGAGTCGGGACTCGGATCCCGCATTGACGGCATACCCCGTTTCCCACGGGCACAGACCCTGGGCGCCTCCGGTCACGACTCCCTGCTTTTCCGCATGGGCCTTGAAACCGCCCGGCAGATGAAAGCGTTGGGCATCCACATGAATTTTGCCCCTGTGGCCGACATCAACACCCATTATCAGAATCCCGTCATTAATGCCCGTTCCTACGGGGAGAATAAGCGGAGAGTGACCGCTGCTGCGGTGGCTTTCATGAAGGGATTACAATCCGGAGGCGTGGCCGCCGTGGCCAAGCATTTCCCGGGGCACGGCGATACGAATGCCGATTCTCATCGTACGCTTCCGGTGCTGAAGCTTTCCCCGGGGCACCTCGACAGCGTGGAGATCCATCCCTTCAGGGTGCTGGCTGAAGCGGGCATCGACGGCATCATGACCGGCCACCTGGCCGTTCCGGCCTGGGACCCCTCGGGAAAACCCGCCTCCCTTTCACGCCCCGTGATCAGGGATATCCTCCGCGGAAGACTGAAATACGACGGACTGGTTATCACCGACGCCATGAACATGAAGGCGATTCCCTTTCCTCCGGGAACCGCTGAGGTGGAAGCCCTTCGCGCCGGCAATGACATGGTGGAGATGGTCCCCGATATCCGCAGGGCCGTCACCGCCATTGAAAAGGCGGTCGTACTGGGGCAGATCCCCATCGGAGAGATCGATGACAAATGCCGGCGGGTGCTCCTCAGCAAACGTAAACTGGTGCTTCACCAGCTCCAGCCGGCACGTTTAGACTCCCTCCGGGAAAGGGTGAACACCCCCGGGGGAGAACTGATCCGCCGCCAGCTGGCCGAGAAAAGCCTCACCGTTATGAAAAACGAGGGAAACCTCCTCCCGCTGACACGGCTGGAGAAACTCACCCTGGCTACCCTGTCCATCGGTGGCGATTCCCTCTCATCGTTTCAGAAGATGGTAGACCGCTATACCGATGCCGACCATTATTATCTGGGTGCCGACGCTTCTTTTACCCGTGTCGATGAAGTGCTGGCCCAATTAAAGGGATATAACCTGGTCATCGCCGGCATCCAGGAGATCAGCGAATGGCCTTTCCGGAATTTCAGGGTCACAGTGGCCCAGAGCGATGCCCTGATGAAACTGGTCCATCAAAACAGGGTGGTCACCCTTTTCTTCGGAAACGGTTATGCCCTGAGGTATTTCCCGGGCATAGAGCATTCGGCGGCGTTGGTCATGGCCTGGGAAGAGGAACCGGCATTTCAGGAGCAGGCGGTGCAGATGCTTTTCGGGGCCACCGGCGCCACCGGCCGCATGCCTGTCACCGCCGATGCACGCTTCCCTGAGGGGAGCGGATTGGATGTCCAACCCAACAACCGCCTCAAATATACCCTCCCCGAAGAAACCGGCATCTCCTCTTCCTTTTTGACCCATAAAATGGATTCCCTGGCACTCCTGGGACTGGCCGAAAAGGCCTATCCCGGTTGCCAGCTCCTGGTGGCCCGCCAGGGGAAGGTGATCTTTCACAAATGCTACGGTTACCTCTCTTATGACGAAAAGGAAAAAGTCACTCCCGACCATCTCTATGATTTTGCTTCGGTGACCAAGGTGTCGGGGCCCTTGCCTGCCCTGATCCGCCTCACCGGAGAGGGCAAACTGAAACTTAACGGCCGGATGAGCGATTACCTCCCATTCCTGCGCCATTCCAACAAGGAAGAGATCCTCGTCAAAGATGTACTCACCCACCAGGCACAACTGCCGGCGGTCATTCCCTTCTGGACTTCCAGGCTGGCACGTGACCGGGAACTGCGCGAAGAGGTGTTCACCGATCATCCCGTGTCAGGAAAATCAGTCAGGGTGAGCTCCCACCTCTACATGGATAAACGCTACATCGACACCATGTACCAGGAAATCGCCCGGATTCCCCTGCTCAAAAATAAAAAATACCATTACACCTGCATGGGATTCATGCTCTGGCCTCAGGTCATCGAGAAGATCACAGGCCAATCCTATGAGAAATACCTCAAGGAGACATTTTACAGGCCTCTGGGAGCAACCACCCTCACCTACAATCCCTATCTTCATTTTCCGGTCAGCAGAATGGTTCCCACAGAAACAGACGATTATTTCCGGATGGAGACCCTGCAGGGGTTTGTCCACGACGAAGGGGCGGCCATGCTGGGCGGTATTTCCGGGAATGCAGGGCTGTTCGGAACCGCCAACGACCTGGCCAAGCTTTTCCAGCTCTATCTCTGGAAAGGATTTTACGGGGGAGACCGTTTCTTTCCGGCTAAAACCCTGGAGCTATTCACCCGTGTGCAGTTTCCGGAGAACGGCAACCGGCGCGGACTGGGTTTCGACAAGCCCCAACTCGACCGTAACCCCACCAGTCAGACCGATATTTACCCCGCTCCTGGAGCCAGCATGTCGAGTTTCGGCCATACCGGTTACACGGGAACCTTCGTATGGGCCGACCCCGATAAAGAGTTGTTGATCATCTTCCTCACCAACCGGGTCCACCCCACCCGCGACAACAACCTCCTTTCCCATTTGGGCATCCGGAACCTGATGCTCCAGTCGCTTTATGAGGCCATCGAAAAAGGAAGCGAATGAAGGATTAAAAGTTGTTAATTTGAGCTTTAAAATTATATTTGTCTTTGATTAAGTCATATATAAAGGCTACCTTTAGAAATTCTTTGAGTATTAACAACACATAAAACTTTACGGCTATGGAGCGGAAAATCACCTTCAATGAGTTGCGCAAGATCAAGGACAGCTTGCCTGACGGTTCCATCAGACAACTGGCAAAAGAGTTTGAGGTCACTGAGGAAACCGTCAGGAATTACTTCGGAGGCGCCAACTACGACCACGGTACTTCGGTGGGAATTCATATCGAACCGGGACCCAATGGCGGCATCGTCCTTCTCGACGACTCAGCGATCCTTGAACGCGCACAGCAACTCATTGCCAGTCAACCCGCGTAATCCGGAAAAATATGATCGGCATTCCAAACTGCCCTTGCAATAAGGGCAGTTTTTTTTTATCATTGTACCGGTGTCCTTCCTTTGACCCGAAGAATTTATGATACTTAACTGAATAAACCTTATCACAGATGAAATAGCCATGATCACTGAATCACCAATAGGAATGAACAAACCAATCATGGCTATTATATGTGTTTCACAGAATGTACCATTGCATCTTAATATTTTAAACAGATGAAAAATCCAACCTCTTTCCTGTCCACGCTGGCCGTTGTGTTGCTGCTGGCTTCCTGCGCCCCTGAACCTGAAACCAGGGCCCTTTTCAATGGTGAGAACCTCGACAACTGGGAGACTTTTATCGGCTCCCCGCTGAATGGTTTTGATTCCCTGGCCGCTGTGGCTACCCCCGAAAAGGTATTTTCAGTGGTCGAAGACCAGGGGACAAAGGTGATCCGGATCTCGGGTGAAGTCAACGGTTCCCTGGCGACCCGCGAAACCTTCTCCGACTACCACCTCCGACTGGTCTTCCGCTGGGGTGAAACAGTCTACACCACCCGTAACAGCGGATTACTCTATCACAGCTTCGGCGATTTCGGGGCCGCCTTCGGTACCTGGATGACCAACATCGAATGCCAGCTTATGCATGGAAACCTGGGTGATACCTACCTGATGAACAATACGGTATGCCAGGCAGAAGTAGAAAAGAACGACTCCACGGGACAATACTTCTTCAGGCCGGGATCTCCCGCGCTGCAGTTCGGGGCCACCTCCAACGGCTCGGCCGTGAAGAAAAGAAGCGATGCCGAAAAGCCTTTGGGCGAATGGAACACCGTCGACCTTTACTCCCTCGGCCAAACCACCGTCCATGTGGTCAACGGCGTGACCGTCATGGTCATTAACAATACCGGTGCAGAGGAAAACGGCTCAGTGAAGCCTCTTTCCGGAGGGAGAATCCAGATCCAGTCAGAGGGTGGAGAACTCTTTGTGAAAAGCGTCGAAATCACCCCTATTACCGAAATACCGGCGGAAGTGATTAAATAGTCTGGAGTCTGGAATCTGGAGTCTGGAATCTGGAGTCTGGAATCTGGAGTCTGGAATCTGGAGTCTGGAATCTGGAGTCTTGAGTCTTGAATGTGGGAATCTGGAGTCTGGAGTCTGGAATCTGGAATCTGGAATCTGGAGTCTTGAATGTGGGAGTCTGGTATCTGGAGTATAAGTGGCGGCGAGACAGAAGATGAAATGATTCGGAGACCGGGATAGCCGGAATTTGGGAATTATTTCTACTTTTGTCGCGCATTGCCTGCGCGATGTGTGACCAGGAGAGATGGCAGAGTGGTCGATTGCGGCGGTCTTGAAAACCGTTGTCCCTTTGCGGGGACCGGGGGTTCGAATCCCTCTCTCTCCGCTTTTTTTTGACTTTCACTGATCCGGTCAGCGATGACGGTACACCCAGGCCTCTTCGGCGACCTTGCTTTCCCTGTACTTTTTAACGGCTTCTAAAGCCTCCTTCTCTGTACGAAAGGTCTCAAGGGCTACGAAATGGTATTTCCCGATTTTCCCCAGCAACAGGGGATGGTAGCCCCTGCCAGCCATATGGTGCAGGTATTCTTCCGCCTTTTCCGGGGTTTCGAGGCTCTTCCCAATGACATAAAAGAGGCCGGGTCGGGGGTGCTCCGTGGTCATCCCCGGAGAGGGAGGTTTCCCCTGGCCATCTGCCTGTGAGGAGAGGGCATCGGTTTCCCGGGGCGAAAGGGCATTGTCTCCGGGAGGGGTAGGGGTGTGGATGCCAGGAGAGGCATTGGCGCTGTGGGTAGGGAGGGAGTGGCTCCTGGTACCCGTGACGGAAAGGATACTGTCAGCCATCGCCGCATTGGGGATACTCCCTTGTTCCCTGTGCCCAGCCCCTTTCCCGGCCTCCGGCTGCTCCATGACTGTTGGGCGCTCACCGGAACCCCTCTCCGACAACACGGCAACCAGTAACAGCAACAATATGACAGCGGCCGGAAGAATCAGAAGCAGACTCCTGCTTCCTGTCAGAAGGGACCGGGTGATCCGCTCCCGTTTTCCCTCTTTCTCTCCTGTATCTCCGGGTTCCTTGTGAATTTCTTTCACGACTTCCCCGGCTTCCATCGACATTCCCGGCCCCCCTTGGCCATCCCTTTTTTTGCGCGATCTGATCCTGCGGCCCTCTTTTTCGGTATACCCATAAATGTAGTCGTTGTTATAGCCGTACCCAAAAAGCTGTTTGTTGTTTTCAATACCGTTGACCAGGATGCCCACATTCTTCATCTGATGGGTGGTCACTTCGGAAAGGGCATTTTTAAGGGTGGAACGGCGCGTAAAGCCGTGCCTGACCACGAAAACCACCGCGTCGATCTCCTCCCTGAGCTGGAAGAGGTCGGCGACCAGCCCGACAGGGAGGTTATCGATGATCACCATCTCATAGCGGTGGCGCAATTCTTCTAGAAGCCTGAAGATGATATCCCCGGCCAGGATGTCCCCGGGATCAGGGGGTTTGGGTCCTGCCGGGATCAACGCCAGAAAAGGATGCTTCGACGGAAAGGTAATCTCCGGCAAGGAGGACTCTCCCTTGATATAACCGATCAATCCCTTATCCCCGGGCAGGCCGAAGAGCTCTCCGAAGACCGAATTGCGGAGGTCAAAGTCAACCAGAACCGTTTTCTTTTTCATCAGGGCAAAAGAGGAGGCGATGTTAATGGCGCTGTACGTTTTTCCCTCATTGGGAAAGGTGGACGTCACGGCGATCACCGGGGTTTTCCTATCGGCGGTGACCAGGCTCAGCTTGCCCCTGATGGCCCGGTAAAGTTCGCTGGCCGGACAATTGGGTTTGTCGAGAACCAGGGTGGCACTGTCGTTCACCTTCTTATTGCGGTAGATATTGCCCAGAATGGGCAGCGGGGTGATCGCCCTGATATCCTCCTCCGAATTGACAATATCGCTGAAGTAATCCTTCAGGTATAGGATGAAAAGAGGAACCAGGATGGCCAGGAAAAGAGCCAGGAAGTAATTTATCATTGGCTTGGGGAAAACGATCCTGTTGAAATAGGCTGGTTCGATCACCTGGCTGTCGGGGAGGTTCGAAGCTTTGGCGATCTGGGCTTCCGAGAACTTCTGAAGGAGGAAGGTGAGGATTTCGTTGTTCAGTTTGTATTTGCGTTCGATGTTGACGTAGTTTCTTTCGGTAGCCGGCAGGGCGTTGACCCGGGCCTGGGCCACTCTGAGCCGGGAGTTGAGGTCGGCAAGGGAGATCTGCGACTGGGCGAGGATACTGTTGGCGTTTTCGAGGAGGGTGCTTTTAATCTGCTCGATCTGGGCGTTGATGGCCCTCAGCTGCGGATGGTCTGCATTGCGGATGGCGGGCATGCTCGACTTGTTGACCACCAGCCTGTTGAGTTCCATCACCAGGTTGTTGAGAAGCGGATCGTCCACCCCCATGGCCGAAGGGGCGATGATCGACTCCAGGTCCTGGTTGCTGCCGATGTATTCCTTCAGATAAGCATAGTATTTGTTTTTGGTTTCCAGGATCATCTTTTCCTGATCCAGGGTGTTCATCTGTTCCAGCAGGAGAGGGGTCTGCAGGGAGAGGTCCATCACCTGTGTCCTTGCCCGGAACTGTTGCAGTTCATTCTGGGAAATCATCAGCGAATCAGACATGCTTTGAAGCTGGGCGCTGATGAAGTCGATGGTTCTCGAGGCATTGTTGTTTTTTCTTTCGAGATTGTCTTCCTGGTAAACCTGTGTGAGCCGGTCGAGGAAAGCGATGGCCTTGGCAATGTTGTTGCCGCTGACCGAAAGCTCGACGATGGAACTTTTCTCCTCCGGAATATCGGCTACCAGTTTGCTTTTATATTTTTCGAGCAGCTCCTGGCGTGTATGGAAAACAAACCTGAAAACCCTGCCGGCGTGGCTGGCCCACTCCTCTCCCGGGGTGATGGTGAAGGCAAAATGGGGCGTGGTGACCAGTGTACCGGGCTCAAAAGTACCTTCCCATCTGATCTCAGGCACCATGCCGGTGACCCGCGACTGGTTGTAGTCGTAAAGGCTGACTTTTTTGCCCCGTGCGGAGATCCGGAATTTCCCCTCCCGGGAGATCTCCACTTCAAAGGGCATTTCCACAGCCTGAGGAAGCGAAGGATCAGGTGTTACAGAGAAAGGCACCTCGGTGTATATTTCCCTGGTGCGGTGCCGCTCCCGGGAATAATAACTCACTTCATACCCCAGTTCATCCAAAACCTGCTCCACCAGGGGCGTGGAGACGATCATCACCGACTGGTCGTAAATGTTCCGCATGCTGCCTAGCCTTCCCAGCCCCTGAAACACATCGCTGCCCAGTGCCTCGTTGCCGGTGGCGGGAGAAAAGTCGGTCTCAAAAAGGAGGGTGGTCCGGGCTTCATAAACCGGCCTGGCGAATTGGTTGAGGAGGAAGGCCAGGAAAAGGGAGAGGAGCAGCGAAAGGAGGAACCACCTGGCATTGCTGAAGATCCGGGAAATGGTTTTCTTGAAGTTCAGGGGTTGCTCCTTCCATACCGGGCCCCGTACGGGTGATGGCTGGTTGGTTGCAAAGGGTGTCATTTGAGGAGGGTGATTAACAACAATAAGGTATACATGGAGGTAAGGGCCAGGGTCATGCCTGCACCAAAAGGCCTGGTCTTTTTGCCGTAAATCCCGGCGATGGGCTCTACATAAATAATGTCATGGGGCTGCAGGTAATACCAGGGTGAGGTGACCAGCCCCGGATCGGTGAGATCGAGGTAGGCGACAACGGTCCCATCCCTGGTTTCACGGAGAATCTTCACATTTCTGCGGTTGCCGAAGTCGGTGAGGTCGCCCGCGGCACCCAGCGCCTCCAGAAGGGTGATCCGGCTGCGGAGCATCGGATGTCGGCCGGGATTGGCCACTTCCCCCAAAACAGTGACATTTCTTTCTACCAGCTTGACAAACACCGAAGTGCCCTCAATAAACCGGTTGATGCGGGATTGGATCTCAGTGGCGACCTGGTCGACAGTGAGCCCTTCCACCCTGATCCTGCCCAGGTGTGAGTAATTGATTTCGCCGGAATCATCCACCTCATAGGTGATCAGGTCCAGGTTCCCGGCTGAGAACATGTTGCCTGAAGATTCGGTCAGGTTGAGGAACTCGGTGGTCTGGGGATCTTCACCGCTGATCCGGATATAAAGAAGGTCATGCGGCCTGATGAGATAGGCCTCGGTATTCTCCCTGCCTGCTCCCGTCAGCCCGGCCTTAACCCCTCCCAGATAGGTCAGCTCCGATACCGGAACCGAGCAGGAGGTTCCCACGATGAAAATAATCATCAGCAACTGAAGATATTTTCTGGTCATCGTAGAATGAATTGGTAATACAATATACCAAATTTCCAGGAATTTCCACCCCGGGAAAGTGACATATTTTATTTACTGAATTATTTCGGGCCTGACGATTCCTGCCGGAATACATTTCCGGGGGTAGGCCAGGATCACCCCATGGGCATACTCCAGAGGGTGGAAGATTTTATAAAAAAGGCTGCCCGCAACTTTTTGCGGGCAGCCTTTTTTAAACTCGAAATTGTATGATATCGCAGGCAGGAAAGGCCGGAAGGTTACTGCCTGACAATTTTACGGACCATTTCCCGGGAGTTGGTGGTCACCCTGAGCAGATAAATGCCAGGAAGAAGGTCGCCTGTGGAGACCTCTTGTTGTGCTTTTGCGGGGTCCAGGGTTTTGACGGTTCTGCCTGAGAGGTCATAAAGGGCCATTTTGACCGGATTTCCATCGGGTCCCGGCTGGTATCTGACATGCAGGATCTCCCTGAAGGGAACGGGATAGCAGTCGAGGAGTCCTTCCATGAGGCCGGTCTCCGGAGCCGGGGCGCTCTTGGTATACAGAGCTGTGGTGTTGACCACTTCCTCCGTGGTGTATTCCACGACCAGCTCGGCCGCTTCGCTCCGGGAACCTTCATAGGCCATGGCATTTCTTTTTCCTGAACCAGTGATGATGAAGGCCAGACTGTTCCCTGATTCCCAGCCCCGCCGGTTGAGGATCTCCTGAAGAATGGGGGAGAGGTCGGGAGTTTGCTGTCCCAGGCTGCGGCTACCCACAGCTGATCCCCCCTGCGGAGTGGGTGACCAGCTGACTGTGGATTTGACCCGCGACCGCGTGGAGACATTCTTTTTGGAGGCATAAAAGGGAGCAGCGTTGTCGGAATTCTGTCCCCAGATTCTCAGCGTGGTGGTGCCATAGGTGGTTTCGGCCACGGTGAACTGCAGGTAGGCCCGGAGTACCCTGGCCTTTGCAGGAATCGTGATGTTGGTGAACCTGAGGCCCACCACCTGGTTGCCCGTGGAATAGTTGTCGAAGACCAGCTCGATGTCTGGACTGTTGGTGACAACCGTCCCGTTGGCACGCTCTTCCACGTCGTCATTACCCGAGGCGATCTGCCGCGAAAATTGGGTGCTTCCCGAGGTCTCTTTTTTCAGGATGTCAACGCTGATGGTCAGGCTGACTGCGCACTGGCCTGGTTCGGGCGTAAAGGTATAGGTGTAGGTTCCGGGCACGGAGGTGGAAATGGTGGCCGGTGACCAGCTTCCGAGGATACCATTGTCGGAGCGTTGTGGCAGGACGTCAGGAGTCGATCCTTCCGGGTAGGGACCGAAGATGGCAAAAACAGGCGTGAGGTTGTTCTCCGGGGCCGGATTGACCGTCAGGGGTGAAGCCGGCGATATGCATCCCGAGGTGATGTTTTTTACGGTCACCAGGTAGGATCCGGAGGCCAGGCCACTGAAGGTAGCGGTAGCTTTGAAGTTCATCCCGTCAATGGAGTAGGTGTATCCGGAACCTTCTGCCGGTGAGGTGATTACGATGGTTCCTGTAGCCAAGGAACAGGATGGCTGCTGCGTTACCGTGGCTGCAGGAGCTGCCGGTTCGGCAGGTGAAGGCTCGACAGTTACAGTGACGCCGGGGGTTACCGTTCCGCTGCTGTTACGGGCCGTCACATTAAAGACCCCGGCGGGTACGGCTGTGAAAAGTCCGGTGGTATTGCTGTAGTCGGTGCCGTTAAGACTGTAGGAATAGCCGGTTCCGGGGGCCGGACTGGTAACCTGGAGGGTTCCGCCGGCATCCCCGCATTGGGGCTGGGTGACGGAAACCACCGGAGGAGCCAGTGTCTCATCCGCCCTGGTGATGGCGATCGATTTGGTGGCTGTGCATCCGTTGCTTCCTGTGACGGTCACCGTGTAGGTGGCCGGGGCGGTGATGGTCAGTGCGGCGGTGGTGGCCACGACTTTTGTGCCGTCATGCCAGCTGTAGGAAGATCCCCCGGAGGCGGTGACACCGATGGCCGTGGTGGCAGCCGTCAGAACGGTTGTCCCCGTCAGATTGGTGATGGCCGCCGTGGGCGGGGTTTTGTCCTGGGTGATGGTGAGGGCTTTGGTGGCGGTACATCCGTTGCTTCCCGTAACGGTCACCGTGTAGGTGGCAGGGGCGGTGATGGTCATTGCGGCGGTGGTGGCCACGACTTTTGTACCGTCATGCCAGCTGTAGGAAGACCCCCCTGAGGCGGTGACGCTGATGGCCTGCGTGGAACAGGTCAGGATGGTGGTCCCCGTGCTGTTGGTAAGGGTCACCGTGGGCGGGATTTTGTCCTGGGTGATGGTGATGGCTTTGGTGGCGGTACATCCGTTGCTTCCCGTGACGGTCACCGTGTAGGTGGCGGGGGTGGTAATGGACAGTGCGGCGGTGGTGGCCACGACCTTTGTGCCGTCATGCCAGCTGTAGGAAAACCCCCCTGAGGCGGTGACGCTGATGGCCTGGGTGGAACAGGTCAGGATGGTGGTCCCTGTAGTGTTGGTAAGGGTCACCGTGGGAGGGGTGATGTCCTGGGTGATGGTGAGGGCTTTGGTGGCGGTACATTCATTGCTTCCCGTGACGGTCACCGTGTAGGTGGCGGGGGTGGTAATGGACAATGCGGCGGTGGTGGCTACGACCTTTGTGCCGTCATGCCAGCTGTAGGAAGACCCCCCGGAGGCGGTGACACTAATGGCCTGGGTGGAACAGGTCAGGATGGTGGTTCCCGTGTTGTTGGTAAGAACCACCGTGGGAGGGGTGATGTTCTGGGTGATGGCGATGGATTCGGTATCAGTGAGGCCATCCGCAGAGGTGGCGGTCACCGTGTATTGGCCGGGAGAGGTCACTGTCAGGGTGGCGGAGGTTCCGACCACTCTGGTTCCGTCGGACCAGCTGTAGGAGGCCCCTCCGGTGGCCGTCAGGGTGATGGAAGGGGTTGCACAGGTGAGGATGGTGGTGGCGGGTGGGGTGATGCGGGCCACAGGTGCGGTGGTGGTAGCAGATGCTTCGGCGATGCCCAGGTCAGGGGCACTCCCCGTATAGGGAAGTCCCACGTCCACTCCCTTGTCAATCAGCTGGCTGTTGGAAGCCAGCTTGAGGAAGTTGAGCACCGGAAGGGAGCCGTCGGCCTGCCTGGGACCCGAAATGCCTGTGGAATCGACCGACAGGAAATCGGCATCGGCTACTGTCAGTCCGGAAATGTCCCAGCTGTTGTTTTGATGGGTATAGGGTACATCATGGTAATATCCGTCACCTACTGGTGCCCCCTGGTTCTTATAGGAAATATTGTTTTTAAAGATACGCTGGAGCTGTTCCTGTTCGGTCCCGGAAGTGAGATACAGGGCAAAGCCGTAAACGGTGTTTTTCCATTCGGAATAGTATCCGTTGTGATAGGCGACATTATTGTAGATATGAGAAGGCGCAATGGTGTAATGGTTGTTGTCGTTGGTAGTGAGTCCGCCAGCCCTGTTGAAAGCGGCGATGCTGTTTTTGACAACTCTGAGAAGAGGAAGGGATGATTTTTGAGGAATGAATCCGATTTTGAATCCATTTCCGGCACCTTCAAGCATGCCATTCTTAAAACTCCAGCACCCATCGAGTTCGACATAGGAGTTGTCAGCCAGTGCCCAGCCGTCATCGCTGCATCTCCAGGCACGGCAATCCTTGTAATAGATGCTTCCGGAGGTGCCGCTGTTATAGTGGAAGTAGCCATAACCGTTGTTCCCCGGCATGTGGCCGGCCAGGGTGCGTGAATCGCAATGGTTGTAAGAGTCGCAGTTGGTCAGTTGCACATTGCTGCCGTAAGGCCAGAATCCCGTTCCATGGGTGTCGTGGGCGGTACAGTTTTCCAGGGTGTAGTTACTGCCTTCTGTTTTAAAAGCATAGCACAATTCGGCGGGTTCCACGGCATTGATCTGCCAGACATTCCTGACGGTCAGTCCCTTCAATTTAAAATAGGAGCCCGAGAGTCTAAGTCCAAAGTTTTTACCGTAAGTGGTGGATGTGACATTGCTGCAGTCCAGCACCGGCACTTCTCCGGGGTAGTTCATGAAAACCACCCACTGGGAGGCAGTTCCGCTGATGGACTTGCTGATTCCGGTACCGTTGGTCACGGTGGTAGGGTAAACACCTCCCCTGAAGATCACGGTATCTCCGGGTTTTCGGGAGGTAAAGGCTTTTTCCCAGGTGGCCCAGGGATGGCTCATGTCCCCTGCGGCGGCATCGTTGCCGGCAGGAGTGGCGGTTTTGGGTGCAACGTAATAGGTGGCGGCACCCACTTCAGAACATAGGAAGGACAACATTAAAACAATGAACAACCTCGTCATAAGTGTGGAATTAATTAATAAAAGATTAGAAACTCCTGATAAAAAAATCTAAATCACAAAATGGGCACTATAATTGCATGATAGACAACAAAATAATGAATAAAAGGGTACACTGTCGAGATCTGAACGGTGATCAAAACCGGATATAAATAGGTTTGTAAATCTCAGTTTGCAAAAGTACGGAGTTCTGATATACAAATTGCCCTGCGTTTGAAATTCTTAACATTTATTAACATTTAACATCTTAATTATCAGCGAATTTGGTTCGGAAATACAGGGGGCGGAGTTTAAAATTTTGATGAAAAACAGGCTCTGCAGAAGTGAAAAATCAAGGGTAAAATGAGTGAAAAGAGTTAAAATACATATAGTCAAAGTGTTAAATAGATTAATACTTTTTTGTTAATACTTTATAATTCAGTTTATTAATACAATATTTCTTATAAGAAAATATGTTAAATAGTTATGTTTATTAAATAGATATTTTGTTTAACAGTTTGATAGTAAATTAATTTACCCTTATGTTCTTGTGGTTATGTAAATTTTTTCGTAAATTATTCCGGGATTTAAAATGTTCGCATAACTCTACCAATTTCTGAAAAGCACTCAGGGAAGTGAATGTTATATGCCCTGGGTGTTGGCCGGTGGTCCCGGCAAGTGCGTTCGGTCAGAAAGATGATTGTGACTGAAAATACGGAGTTTTGTGCCTTTTCGCCGATAAACATCCCCCCAGGCTATCTGGTTAAAGGAGTCTGTCTTCTTTCTCCAGCTCATACTCCTTGCGAACCCTCAATGAATCCAGCACTCCAGATGATTCAAGCCAGCAATTTATATCAATTCGTATTGCAGTAAAATACAGTATACTCAGCCTTTATGAAAAGAATTTTGGGTATTTCCGCTTTTTACCATGATTCGGCAGCCACGGTGACCGAAGGGGGGCGCATCGTGGCGGCGGCCCAGGAGGAGCGATTTACACGGAAAAAGCACGACAGCTCCTTTCCTGCCCATGCCTGCCGCTTTTGTCTCGATTATTCCGGTTTTAGTGTTGATGAATTGGATGCCGTCGTATTTTATGACAAACCCCTTCTTAAGTTTGAGCGTCTGCTGGAGACCTATTATGGGTTTGCTCCTGCAGGGGTGGGGTCTTTCATCACCGCCATGCCGGTATGGCTCAGGGAGAAACTCTTTCTCAAACGAATGATCAGGGAGGAGCTCTCCAAAATCGGTCGGTATGATCCTGCAGTCCTCCCTCTTCTCTTTCCCGAGCATCACCTCTCCCATGCGGCCAGTGCCTTTTATCCCTCTTCATTTGAAGAGGCAGCCATTCTCACGGTCGACGGGGTCGGCGAGTGGGCCACCGCCTCCCTCTGCCATGGTCGTGGAAATGGCATCTCCCTCCTCCGGGAGCTTCACTTTCCCCATTCCCTGGGGCTCCTCTATTCCGCTTTTACCTACTTTCTGGGATTCCGGGTCAACTCGGGAGAGTACAAGCTCATGGGACTGGCGCCTTACGGTATCCCCGGATCGTTGCGCACTGTTAGGTTTCGCAGGTTGATCGAATCGGAGATCGTCAGAATCTGTGAGGATGGTTCCCTGTGGATGAATCCCGCCTATTTCCGTTATGCCACCGGGTTGCGCATGGTCCATGAGAAGCGGTGGGAGCGGTTGTTTGGTTTTCCGCGACGCCTGCCCGAGAGTGAACTGACCCAGGAAGTGTGTGACCTGGCTCTGGCAATCCAGGAGGTGACCACCGGGATCATGCTTAAAATGGCCAGGGAGGCCCGGCGTCTCACCGGATCCCCGAATCTCTGTCTGGCAGGGGGGGTGGCTCTGAATTGCGTCGCCAATGGAAGGCTCCTGCGGGAGAAGATTTTCGATCGTATTTTCATCCAACCGGCAGCCGGCGATGCCGGGGGGTCCCTGGGAGCGGCCTTGGCGGCCCATTACCTCTGGTTCGGAGAGCCCCGGAGAATGGGTGATCCGGGTTTTTCCATGGATGGAGCCTGCTGGGGCCCCGATTTTGGCGACAAGGAGATCCAGTCCATGGTGCGGAAATTCCAGGCAGTCTGCCGCCCCTTTGAAAGATTCGACGAGCTGGCTGCTGAAACAGCCTCTCTCCTGGATCGGGGGATGGTGGTGGGTTGGTTTCAGGGAAGAATGGAATTCGGGCCAAGGGCCTTGGGCAACCGTAGTATCCTGGGCGATCCCCGCAATGCCGACATGCAAAGGAAACTGAACCTGAAAATCAAGTACCGTGAGAGCTTCCGCCCCTTTGCGCCGGCGGTCCTCGAAGAGGATTGCGCCCAATGGTTTGACCTGGATACCCCCTCTCCTTATATGCTTTTAGTGGCTGGCGTTAAAGAGGCCCTCCGATATCCGTTGTCCCAGGACTACCACGAACTCCCCCTGCGCGAACGACTCTACACCCTCCGTTCTACACTCCCGGCCATCACCCACATCGACTTTTCGGCGCGTATTCAAACGGTGCACCGCGATACCCATCCCCGGTTCTGGACCCTGATCCGCAAATTCAGAGAGAAAACGGGGTGTGGCGTATTGGTCAACACCAGTTTCAACGTGCGGGGTGAACCGATCGTTTGCTCTCCCACCGATGCATACCGTTGTTTCATGCGCACAGAAATGGACTACCTGGTGATCAATAACTGCCTTTTTGATAAAAGAATGCAGCCCCCCTGGCCTGAAGACGACCACTGGCAGACCGATTACGTTCTGGACTGAATCCCGGTCCCCGGGAATCTCACCCCTCTCCAGGCCATGATGGTCCTGCCCTTCGGATTCGCCTCCTCCCCGGTTCAAAAACAATACTCCGTGTTTCCCATTTTAAGATAACTATTAAACCCGAATGTCATGGAAATTCTTGCCGACCTCTGGAACTTTCTGAAAGAGAGAAAAAAATGGTGGCTGTTGCCGGTCATTATTCTTCTTCTGTTACTGGGTTTCCTCCTGGTGCTGGGAGGAGGCAGTGCCCTTGCCCCGTTTATCTACACTATATTCTGATTGGAACTCTGAAAAGATGACGGAACGACCGAAAGACCTTGAAAATGCCCTGGTCATCGTGACCGGCGGAGTGGTTCTATACTGGTTCTCGCGATGGGAATGGCTCCTGGTGACTGCCGGCCTGGTAGGGCTGGCGGCCGTTTTTTCTCCCCGTATCGGCGGGTGGATCTCCCTGCTCTGGATGAAGCTCGCTGCTCTGCTGGGAAAAGTGGTTCCCGTGGTGCTGCTTGCTTTGGTTTACTTCCTCCTGCTTTTCCCGCTGGCTATGCTTGCGCGTCTCTTCCGGGGGGATCCTCTCCGGCTGAAAGACCATGGGGAACAAAGCTTCTGGATAAAAAGGGAGCACCTTTATGAAGCCAGGGATCTGGAAAAACCATGGTGACCGCATGGGGTGTTTGGCCCCTCCATCGCACAATGAGGAGGAACGGCGAATGATGTGTTGCAAGATCACAACGTGATGGGTAAAAACAAAAGTAACGTCAGACGTATCCTGGCTGTCGCAGGCGTTGTCATGGCCGCAGTTTTGCTGGGATACCTTTGGGTGGGCTTCTGGTTCCCCGACCCCTATTTCCTGGCTGAAAGAGGAGTGGCCGGCAGATTCCTTTATCAGATCCTGCCACTGACCCTTCTCCCTTTGGGATTTCTTCTGATGGCCCTCCTTCTTTTACTCCGGGACCGGGCACTGAGAAAGAATCTTCTCCTTTTGCTTTTCTCTTTGGTTCTGTTAGGCCTGCTCCTTTATCCTTTGGCCGACCTGCTCTGGTATGTGAGAGGAAAACAGAAGAGCCGGACGATGGTGGCGATGTACCATCCCTATCTCCAGCTCAAACCCCGGTTGCCTGATGTGGCCGACCTTCCCCGTTGCGGGAAAGGGATTCTCATTTTTTGTCTGGGGGGGTCCACCACTGAAATGAAGGATTCCCGGGGCAGGGGATGGCCAGAAAGGGTGGAGGCGGAACTGCGCAGCAGGAGCTGCAACGATTCCATATTCGTTTATAACCTCGGGCGGCAATGGTACACCACCCAGCACACCCTCTTCAATTATGAGGTCAATCTGCGGAAATACCGGCCCGACCTCCTCATTGTAATGCACAATATCAACGATTTTTTGCAGAATGCCGATTTCAGCTATTTCAGCCGGGGAACTTTCAGGGAGGATTATGGTCACTTTTACGGTCCTTCGGCCCAACTTCCTGACCAATATGGTCTTTTTGGCCACTTCCGGGAGAGCTTTGCCCATTGTTGGTATCACCAGCCCCGGGAGGTGATCAGCCAGGACACATTTCCCGGAGTGGTCCCTTTCACGCGGAATCTGAAGACACTGATCGAATTGGCCCGGTTGGATTCGACGCAGGTGATTCTTTTAAGCCAGCCCAATCTTTTCTCGGAAGAGATGGGCGAAGAGGCCAAAAGGGTATGCTCCATGGTTAACAAGGAAGCGGTGGGGCCTGGTCAGCAATGGGATTTTGAGACGGCCATCAGGGGTATGCGCCTCTACAATGACCTTGTCAAAGAGGTCGCAAGGGAAGAGGGGGCCCTTTTCATTGATCTGGAGCGGGAGATCCCCAAAACCCTGACCTGGTTTTTTGATGAGGTCCATTACAATGATACCACCTTTAACATCATCGGCACCACCCTGGGCAGGGAGATTGCCCGATCAGGCCTCCTCCATACCCAACACGATAGCATCGAATGAGTTTCAGATTCTGGACCCACAGCAAAGACAACACCATCCAGGCTCTCTGGATCGTGATGGGAAGTGTCGCTACCCTGGCCATCTCCCTTTTGAGCGTAGCCATTCTTTCCCGTTATTTCTCAAAAGAAGAGTATGGTACCTACCGACAGATTATCTATGTGTACAATACCCTGACAATCGTTTTCACTGCCGGATTGCCCAATGTTTTCAGCTATTATCTTCCCCGCTATACCCTGGCCGAGGGAAAGGAGATCGTTTTCAGGATTTCCAGAGTCCTCTTTTTTACCGGCCTTATGTTTTCGGCCTTTCTCTTTATTTTTTCGGGAATGATTGCCGATCTTCTCAGGAATCCGGAGCTCTCACGGGGATTGAAGTATTTCTCCCCGGTGCCTGCTCTGCTGCTCCCCACGTTGGGGATTGAGGGGATCTTTTCAACCTACCAGAAAACCCCTTACATCGCCCTTTTCAATGTGATCTCTAAATTGCTCATGCTACTTCTGGTGGTTTTACCCGTCATGTTGATTTCACGCGACTACATCACCGCCATTTGGGGGTGGATTGTTGCATCGGCGGTCATTCTGTTTCTTACGCTCTATTTTAAGGGGATTCCGTTTCGGGGAGTGGCCATGCAAAAGCCTGCACTGACTTTAAGGGAAGTGCTCAGGTTCAGTCTGCCCCTGGTAGCGGCCTCCATTGCAGGAGTGACCTATTCGGCGGCCAACCAGTTTTATGTCAGTCGTTTTTTCGGTCCTGCGGTCTTTGCCGAATTTACCAATGGATTTTTCGAAATTCCTCTGGTGGGGATGATCACAGGAGCCACCTCCAATGTGTTGATGCCGCTTTTTTCCAGGCTCGTACATGAAAAATCGGAGGTTTCCCGTATCACAGACCTATGGCGTAGCGCTCTCGAAAAGTCGGCGGTCCTGATTTACCCGACTGTCATCTTCTTCCTCTTTTTCGCCCGGGAGTTGGTGGTTTTAGTTTATTCGGATGCTTATGCCGTTTCTGCCAAATATTTCCTGGTGGCCATGAGCCTTAATTTTTTCAACATCATCATTTTTGCTCCTCTCCTCATTTCCCTGGGGGAAACCCGTTTTTATGCCTGGATGAATTACGGGCAGATGGTGGCCATTTGGGTGGTGGACTACCTCTTGGTGCTCTTTTTTGCTTCACCGCTCTACCTGGCCATTGCCTCTGTGGCCATCAACGTGATTGGCATCGCCCTTTCGATTTGGTATTCGGCCCGCAGAATCGGCGTGCCTTTTTTTGACCTTTTCCCGGTGAGCCGTTTTATGGTCATCGCGATTCACTCCCTCCTGTGTCTGTCGCTGATTAGGATCTTACCTGCTCTATTTTTACCCCGCATCAGCGATTTGCTCCTTGTGATCCTGGTTGCATTGTGCTACGGGGGACTTCTTTGGTTAACTGCTCCCTGGTTTAAAATCGATTATCCCGCTCTGATCAGACCGCTTCTGCGAAATAAAAACCTGACCAACGCGACGGAAGAATGACGATAACAGGTACAACCCCATTTGCCAACAACATCTTTGAGCAGCCCTGGTGGATGGAAGCAGTGGCTCCCGGAAGTTGGAGGGAGATCCTGGTGGAAGAGAACGGCAGGGTTCTTGCCCGTTGGCCTTTACTCTTCAGACCAGGGGAAATCACCACACCGGTCCTGACCCAAACTTCCGGCTTCTGGATGGCTGATGATATAACCGCCAATGATCCTTATTTCACAACGCGTAAGAAAGTCACCAATCTGCTTATTGAACAACTCCCTGTTGGGGTGAAAGTTGACCTCAACCTCGATTCCGCAGTTACCTATTTCCTGCCCTTTGTTTGGAGGGGATTCCGGGTGGAACCAAAAGTGAGTTACCGATTTTTTGACGTCAGTGATCCAGAGGCACTCTACCTGGGGTTCAATCCAAAAACAAAGCAATGCATACGTACTGCCCAGGCCAGGGTGAGGGTCACGACTTCAGATGATATCGAACCCATGAATCATTTGCTGTTCAAGACTTTTAACAAGCAGAATCTGAAGAATCCATGGCCGCCTGAATTGGTGAGAAGGTTGTATCATGCCTGCCGGGAACACCACGCTGTGCATCTGATATATGCCAAGGACAGGGAGGGTAACATCCATTCGGGCAATTTCTATGTGTATGATGAAAAGATATGTTTCGCTTTGTTGAGTGGATCAGATCCCGCTTGGGTCAGTTCCGGGGCGCGCACCCTTCTGGCCTGGGAAGGGATCCGTTTTGCCTCCACGGTTTCACGGGCTTTTGATTTCGAGGGCTCTATGGTCGAAGGTATTGAACATTATTTTCGTCAGTTTGGAGCCACCCCGGTTGTTTACTACCATGTAATCAGAGAATCGGCCAGAGAGCGTGCCTGGCGGGAGGTGTCGGGATGGCTGGCCGGAGCCGTCCGTACATGTTTGCAAAAATGTGGTATAATCTGTCCTGTATAATCCTTTGATTACCATCTCTATACCTCGTGACAACCACGCTGAAAGAGGGTATGTCATTGATGTAGTGTTTTCCTGTATGTTGGGATTACCTTATTCCCTTCTCCCCGGTAAAGATGCCACCGGTTACCATATTTATTTCGATGGGGCCGAACTGTTCTTCAAGGACTGTTTTTTCGGACGGTTCCCAGGTCCGCTTTCCTACCTGACCCGGGAAGCTATTCCTGCCAACGTAACCTATCTGAAAAATCGCTTTATGACTGAACAAAACCTTCCGGTGATTTATGGCTGTGATGATCTGGTTTGCGAAGATAAAAAGATGACCTGTGGTATCGACCTGTTTGGTTCCGTTTTTTTCATGCTGACCCGGTGGGAGGAGATCGCACATCAGGTCAGGGATTTCCACGATCGTTTCCCGGCTAAGGAGAGCCTCGCTTTCCGGGGAGGTTTTCTGAACCGGCCTGTGGTCAATGAATATGTGGAAATGCTATGGAACATGATGGTTCACCTGGGTTACCGGGGGGAGAGAAAATTCCGCGCTTTTAAACTGGTCTTAACCCATGACGTCGACCACCTCGATTATCCAGCCACTGGCCGCATTCTACTGGGAGATCTGCTTAAATACAGAAATATTCATCTGGCACGGCGCCATTTCCTCAGATACCTCCAAACCGGGTCCAATCCTTTTGACTATTTTGATTTTCTGATGTCACGCAGTGAAAAGCTGGGGCTTCAGTCGCGCTTTTATTTCCTGGCTTCGCAGAGCGGGCTTCCTTACGACTGTCGTTTTTATCTTGATCAAGAAAGGTTCAGGGACCTGGTGGCCAGGATTTGCAGGCGGGGCCACCTGATAGGTTTTCATCCGGGCTATTACACCTATAACGATGAGGCACGCTGGCAAGCTGAAAAGTCCCGTCTGGAACAAACCCTGGGATGTACCGTCACCGAAGGCCGGCAGCACTATCTTCGTTTTGATGTAGCCCAAACCTTCATGATCTGGGAAAACCAGGGTATGGAGACCGACAGTTCCCTATGCTATGTCGACCTCGAGGGATTCAGATGCGGTACCGGCGATACCTTTCCGGTGTTCGACTGCATGGGACGCAAGCAACTCCGGCTCCGCGAACGACCCCTGATTATTATGGATGGCACCCTGAAAAAATTCAGGGAATATGATCCTGAAACCATGGTGGATTGTTTCCGGGTTTACCTTCAATTAGCCAGAAAATACAGAATGATGCTGACGCTTTTATTTCACAACAGTTTTTACGGTGAGTGGGAAGGGTATGATGTGGTGTATGGCAATATGCTGGATACCTGCGGTCAAGGGGGGTAATCACAGAACTGAGCTTCGGCTGTTTAATCCGGACTACCATTAAGCATGACAAGTGGACAAGAGAAGGATACTTTTAGTTACAGCCAGTTTTATGCCTGAGATATCACCGCGATCTTTCAGGGCGACAGAGCTTGCCCGTGAAATGGCGCGGCAGGGCCATGCAGTGACGGTAATCACTCCCAGGAATCAGTCTGTACATCCCCTGTTTGAAGAAGAAAACAGGCTTACGATCAAAGATTTGGGCCATCCCGTTTGGAAAGCCTCCGGATCTCAGGGGGATCGGGGTTCCTCTGCGGGAGGAAGCTTGGGGGATACTCCGGAGAGGGGGAGAAAGAGGCCTTCATCCACCGCTGCAAGGAATCACCGGCCTGCCTGGATTCACTTTCTGGCCAGGGGAATCGCCAGAATTCTGGAACTATACCTTGAATACCCTGATATCCATTATATGTTCATGGTCAGGAAGGCGCTTCTGCAAGAATCGGGTTACGACCTGCTGATTTCCATTGCTGTGCCTTATCCGGTTCATTGGGGCGTGGCCCTGGCCCGCACTTCCCGCCGAAGAATAGCCACCATCTGGGCGGCCGATTGTGGTGACCCTTACATGGGCAACCGGCTCGACCGTTTCCGGAAACCACCCTATTTTGCTGTGGTGGAAAAATGGTTTATGCGAAAATGTGATTTTATTTCCATCACCAGGAAGGAGTTTAAGGTGAATTATTACCCTGAATTCCACTCCCGGATGGTTGAGATCCCCCAGGGATTTCGTTTCGGAGAGGTGAAAGCACCGTCCGGATCGTGTCGAAACGGCATCCCCAGGTTCGCCTTTGCAGGGAGTTTTATCAGGGACAAACGCGATCCCCGTCAGTTTCTCGCCTTCCTGACCTCTCTGGACCGGGATTTCCGGTTTACCCTCTTTACCCGCAGCATTGAACTGGTGGAATCTTTTGTGCCCCTATTGAAAGAAAAAATGGATCTCAGAGATTATATCCCGAGGGAGGAATTATTGCCGCAACTGGCTGAAATGGATTTCCTGGTTAACTTCGGATATGACCCTTTTTTGCAATCGCCAAGCAAACTGATCGATTATGCACTGACCGGCCGCCCTGTCCTGAACATCTCCGCAGATGGTTTATGTCCTTCTGTGGTGGTAGAGTTTCTAAACGGTGATTACACCCATGGCTTTAAGATCCCTGATCTGGAGAACTACAGGATTGAGAAGGTATGTGGATCGTTTTTAAAACTACTGAATGGAAAATAATCCCAACATGGAAGGTATTCAGGTTCCGGGGCGGCCTATAAGGGAGGGGATAGCCGGTATTGCTGCGGAGGAAGAGACTTCAGGAAATGTGAAGGAGAGGGTTCCGATGCTGCCTGCCCTGACCGCTGACTGGGTCCTTTTTTTGCTTTGCTGGCCTTTCGGGGCGCTGGTCAGTGCCCTTCGCAGGCTGGGAATGCCCGGAGCCAAAACTGTTATCTTCCTTTTTTGTCTTTACTTCGGGTTTGTTTTCATTTACGGGGATCCCTACAGGGACAAAACCACCGATTCGGCCCGGTATGCCATGCAGCTCATTGAGATGCGCGCCCATCCCGTAAGCCTGCCTCAACTGGTCTCCCTGCTCTACAAACCTAAAACCGACCTTCTCGACGTATATCAGCCGCTGGTCACCTGGCTGGTCTCCCTTTTCACCGGAGATCCCCGGTTCCTCTTTGCCGTATATGCAGCAATCTTCGGACTATTCTGGGCACAGAACATCTGGCTGATTTTTACCCGCATCGGTCCGCCCGCGGGGTTGACCATTCTCCTCTTCCTGGGAGCTTTTGCCCTGATTAATCCTGTGTGGAATATCAACGGCGTACGTATGTGGACCGCTGCACAAATGTACATTTACGGGGTATTGCTCTGGTTTCTGGATGGAAAACGGAGCGGCCTCCTCTGGAGCAGCCTTTCCCTGCTGGTCCATTTCTCCTTTGCCTTCCCGGTGGTCCTGTTTCTAATGTATCTTATAGTGCCGGATAACCTCTTCCTTCTTCTTCTCTTTTTTCTGGGATCCTCCCTGGTTAAAGAGATCGACCTGCAGTCGGTCAGGGAGTCGCTTGATTACCTCCCCGACATTTTCAAGGCCCGGCTCGAAGGATATACGAGTGAGAATTATGCCAGGGACCTTGCTAAAGAGGTGATGGAGATGCCGATGTATGTGCAGGTGAGTGAGTGGGTAGCCAAAGCGGTTGTTTATTTGTGGGTGGTGGCCCTATACTTCACACACCATCATTGGGATCCCGGAGAACCCGGTTTACGGAGGTTTTTCGGTTTTACCCTTTTCCTGGGTGGCTTTGTTCAGATTGTGAGTCTGATCCCATCCGGTCCCCGGTTTATCATTATCTCACATGCCCTGTTTTATGTCGTTTTCATCCTGGTCCTCGCCCGTGTGCCCGGCAAATCCTCCTTTTCGCTGATTAAAAATATATCAGTGCCGCTTCTGCTATATTACATTTTGTATAATGTCAGAATGGGATTTGACTTTATGGGGATTCTGACTTTTCTGGGCAATCCCCTCTTTGCATTTCTATCCTCGGAGCAGTTGCCATTGATCGAGTTTATCAAGTCGCTGTTGTGATTCCTATGACGAATAGTCCGTATTTGGAGAATGTCCTCCCTGTCCGCAATGAATCCTTTCTGAGGAATGCGGTTCATCACCTTCTTTTAGTTCCTGGTTTTCATCTGAGAAGGAAGATTCTGGTCATTGAAAGTGATGACTGGGGAAGTATCCGGGTCCCGTCGCGTGAGGTGTATGAATCTTTGTTGCAGAAGGGTGTGAGGATGGATCGGTTTCCCTTTTCCAGATACGATGCATTGGCTTCTGAAGAGGACCTCTCCTATCTGATGGACCTCCTCTCATCGGTCAGAGACCGGGAAGGCCACCCGGTTGTGATGACCCTCAATACGATTGTGGCCAATCCTGATTTTGACAGGATCAGGGCGGCTGACTTCAGGGAATACCATTATGAACCCTTTACGGAGACTTTACAAAGATATCCCTGTCACAGAAACGCCTTCGCGTTATGGCGTGAAGGGATGGATGCAGGTATTTTCCGACCCCAGTTTCACGGTCGCGAACATATCAATGTCCCCCGCTGGCTGAAATCCCTCCAAGAGGACAAGGGGCGTGCACGGCTGGCTTTCAGTTACCGGATGGCCGATCTGAGCGAGGGCGAGCACCTCTCGGAAGATGCTTATGTGGATGCCCTCAATTATGAAGATCCCTGTGAAACCGAATTTCAGAAACAACTCCTCAGAGAAGGTACCCAGCTGTTTGAACAGCTTTTGGGATATCGTTCGCGGAGTTTTGTGGCTCCCAACCACATCTGGAGTTCTGAACTTGAGAAGACCTTGCATCAATCGGGGATTGAGTTGTATCAGGGGTTGTGGTATCAGTTTGAGCCCCGCGGGGGAAAGTCGGGGCGTTTCAGGAGAAGGCTGCATTTCATGGGGCAGAGAAACCGGCTGGGACAACTCTTTCTGATCAGGAATGCGGCTTTTGAGCCTGCACTTTATCCGGGCAGGGATTGTGTCGGGTCTGCCCTCCACCGCATTGATACGGCCTTCAGAATGGGTAAACCCGCAATAATGGGCACCCACAGGCTCAATTTTTGCGGATATATTGACCGTTCCAACCGTGAAAGGAACCTTCCTGCTTTCCGCCTGCTCCTGAGAACCATCAGGCAGAAGTGGCCCGATGTGGAATTTATGGGTACCGACCAATTGATCGATCTGGTTAAAACGATGTAAAATGAACTGGTTTGTGGATCTGGAGCCTTTTTTCAAGGAGCCGGCGGATAGGACGGTGGAAAGCCTGCGTGGGTACTATCGCCAAACGGGGGGGGTGGAAGCGGTGATGGCGGGAATGCTGGAGCGGCATCAGCTTCCGGCTGCCATACAAGGGAAGCGGGTATTGCTAAAGCCCAACTGGGTGATTCATTCGCAACGGGAGAGCGACGACTGGTGTGTGCGCACCAGTGACGGATTTCTGCTGGCGGCACTCAGGGCGGTATTGGCCTGTGGTCCTGCAAAAGTACTTATAGGAGATGCCCCGGTTCAGGGTTGCCGGTGGGATAAGGTGGTCACGACATCCTTAAGGGAGGAAGTTGAGCGGCTGGGCCGCCATTATGGCATACCGCTGGAAATTAGAGATTTCCGGCGAAAAACCTTTGAGCCCTGGTTAAACAAGCCGGTTTTTGATCGTCATCCCCTTTCAGAATACACCCTTTTTGACATCGGAGAGAGGAGTTACCTGGAACCGGTGACCAGGAAGGGTCGCACCCGGTTCAGGGTCAATGATTATGATCCCGGGGTGTTGGAGGAACGGCATGTGGCTGGGCGACATCTTTACACCATCACCAACGCCCTCTTTGAGAGCGATGTCGTGATTTCACTTCCTAAGGTAAAGACCCATCAGAAGGTAGGTCTGACGGCGGCGGTCAAGAACCTGGTGGGATTGGTGGGAGACAAGGAGAGTTTGCCCCATCACCGTTTGGGGGGCAGTGAACTGGGGGGTGACAGTTATGAGGGAGGGAGCAGGCTACGCTATATGGCGGAACTGGCGTCCGATTTTGCCGACCGCCGGCAGGGGAAACCCCTCTACCGCGCCGGATCGCGGCTTTCCGATTTGTTCATGCGGTTGGTCCCTGCCAGCCAAAAGTACGGCCGCGGAGCCTGGCCAGGAAACGACACTACCTGGCGAATGGTGTTGGACCTGAACAGGATCGCCCTTTTTGGGACCCGCGAGGGGAAACTGGCTGAAGTACCTCAGCGGTTGGTCTACAGTTTATGTGACGGCCTCATAGCCGGAGAGGGCAACGGCCCCCTCGAATCGCTCCCCCTGGCCCTGGGCGTGATTTCCCTGACCAACCATTCCGGGATGAATGACATTGCCCTGGCAACCCTTATGAGACTGGACGCCCGCAGACTTCCCCTTTTGCAGGAGGCCGCCCGGTTACCCGGAGAGGAACCCGTACTACTCACCTGGCATAACCAGGAGATACCCCTCGATGCTCTCCTTCAGCATAGTGTGGCCGCCTTGCCGCCCCCGGGCTGGGAGGTGGTTTCCCTTAAAACAGGAACCGTTTGAAAATTGCCATTCATCCTCAGTCCGGAACCTATAGCGACCGGTGGATACCATACTGCCAGAGCAAGGGAATTGATTATAAGCTGGTTTGTTGTGATGAACCTGACATCATCCTTCAGCTGGAGGATTGTGATGCGCTGATGTGGCATTTTTATCACACCGGCTCCCGGGAGGTCAAGTATGCCCGTCAGCTCCTTTATGCTGTGGAGGCTTCAGGCCGGGTGGTCTTTCCCGGTTTCCGCACGGTGTGGCATTTTGATGACAAGGTAGGACAGAAATATCTATTGGAGGCAGTGGGAGCTCCCCTGGTGCCGGCGGTGGTTTTCTATTCGCCCGACCGGGCGCTTAGGTGGGCCCGGTCGGCCGTTTATCCCCAGGTTTTCAAGTTGCGTACGGGCGCCGGCTCCAGCAATGTGCTCCTGGTCAGGAATTGGAAGGGTGCATCAAAACTCATAAACCGTGCTTTCGGGAGGGGTTTCCGGCAAGTGAATCCACTGGCTGACCTGAAGGAGAGATGGCGCAAATACAGGGTGGGCAGGGGAAATCTTTCCGGGGTGCTCCGGGGAGTATGCAGGCTGGTCGTACCCACCCGTTTCGCCCGAATGGCCAGCCGTGAAAAGGGATACGTCTACTTCCAGGAGTTCGTCCCCGGAAACACCTTTGATACCCGGGTGGTGGTCATTGGTCACCAGGCTTTCGCCATCCGGCGAATGGTGCGGAAAAACGATTTCAGAGCCTCAGGAAGCGGTGAAATCCTTTATGACAAGGCTCTCTTCAGCGAAACCACGGTTCGTCTGGCATTTGACATGGCTGAAAAACTCAGGTCTCAGTGTGTGGCCTTTGATTTTCTCACCAGTGAAGGAAAGGATGTGGTCGTGGAAATGAGTTATGGCTTTAATCCGGAGGGGTATGACGCCTGCCCGGGTTACTGGGACAAAAATCTCAACTGGTATCCTGGACCTTTCAATCCATATGGCTGGATGGTGGACGGAATTGTGAATGAGGTGGAAGAAAGGAGGGACCGGTGGTCATAGTTTTAGCCATTCCCTCTATGCGGACTGGCGGCATGGAGCGTGTCATCGCGGAGTTGGCCACCCAAATTAACCAGGAAGGAAGAGAGGTATGCATCGTCCTGTACGGGCGACAACCAGGGATGTACTATGCTCTTCCGGAAGGAGTCACTGTGCGTTTTCCATCCGGAAAATTCGGGGAGCATTTGCGGTGGGCACGTACCTTGGGGCGGATGCTCTATTTCAGACGTGAGGTGAAAAAAGCCTGTCCGGGAATGGTTCTCAGTTTCGGAGAGTATTGGAACAGCTTTGTTCTTCTTTCGCTGGCGGGCACGGGTTATCCTGTTTTCATTTCCGACCGTTGTGCACCCTCAAAGCGGTTGGGAGGATTTCAGGAGGTGCTCAGGAAGGTGTTATATCCCGCAGCATCGGGGATCATCGTTCAGACCCATGTGGCGGAGGAGATTTATCGTAGGCGTTTTCCCCGGCAACGGATAGCGGTTATCGGGAATCCGGTCAGAATCATCTCCGGCAGAGATATAGGGACCAAAGGCCGTGAAAAGGTGATTCTGATGGTGGCCAGGATGATTACCAGCAAACATCACGACCGTTTGCTTCAGATTTTTTCCCGGCTGGAAGCTCCGGAATGGAAATTACTGCTGGTAGGAGGTGATGCCTTAAGGCAGCACCTCCTCGATCGTCTCAGGAGGCTGGCCCGGGAACTGCAGATCAGCGACAGGGTGGAATTCGCGGGCGAATGCAGGGAGGTGGAACCCTATTACCGCAGTGCCTCCATCTTTGCCTTCACCTCTTCCTCCGAAGGATTCCCCAATGTCATTGCCGAAGCACTGGCCGCAGGTTTGCCCGTGGTCAGCTACAACTGTGAGGCGGGCCCTGCGGAACTGATCCGCGACGGGGAGAATGGCTTTCTGGTGCCCCTCTTTGACGATACGCTTTTCAGGGAAAGGCTGCAGCAACTGGTCGATGACAAGGCGCTGCGGCAACGCATGGGAAAAGCGGCGGCGGAAGGGATGGCCCCCTTTGAACCCTCTGCTGTGGCCCGCCGTTACCTGGCTTTCATGGAACAGGGAATCCGCCTGCCTGTCCCGAAACCTACCCCAGCCTGACTTTTATCCTCCACCAGTTAACCCTCCTGCATAAGGATAATAATAGAAAAAAAGACAGGTATGAAAGTCGCATGGTGCTTCGACCACATAAGGACATGAATATTTGTCCCATGCGAGTTCCATGGGCGTGAAGCACTAAACTGGCTTCACCTCGTTATATAATTGAAGAACAAGTTATTAACAAACAACTATATTAATGAAATTACTACAGATCAATTCCGCGGTGAACACCTGCAGTCATGGACGGATTGCCGAAGAGACGGGGATGGCCGCCATGGCTGCGGGATTCCGGAGTTATATCGCCTATGGCCGTGACGGGCTGCCCAGCCGGTCGGTGCTACTCAGGACCATCCACTGGTGGGATGTGGGGTGGCACGTGCTGAAAACCCGGCTGACCGACCGCCATGGCTTCGGGTCGGAAGCGGCCACCCGGAGACTCCTGGCCAGAATCATCGCCCTGGACCCCGACATCATTCACCTGCATAACATACACGGCTATTACCTGCATGTGGGGCTCCTCTTCAACTATTTAAAATCCAGTGGAACCCCCGTGGTGTGGACCCTTCACGACTGCTGGCCCTTTACCGGCCACTGCGCTATTTTTGAGGGGGCTGACTGCTATCGGTGGAGGGATATCTGCTATGAATGCCCCCTGACCCAGGTTTACCCCGCCAGCTGGTGGACCGACCGCTCCATCCTCAATTTCTCGGAAAAGAAGGAGCTTTTCACCGGTCTTCCGCAGTTGTGTCTGGTGACTCCTTCGCATTGGCTGGAGCGCCATCTGCGGGTTTCCTTTTTGAGCGATTATCAGGTGGAAGTGATTCCCAACGGTGTGGATCTGGACATCTTCCGCCCGGGAGAAAGCCATCAGGTCAGGGAGAAATACGGGTTAGGCGACAGGAAGATCATCCTGGGGGTGGCCAGCACCTGGAAGAAGCGGCGGGCATTGGGTGATTTTGTGGAGCTCAGCAGGATGGTGGGTAAAAAGGCAACTGTCCTGCTGGTGGGGGCTGACCTGCCCTGGAAATCCCTCAGGGGTTCGGGGATTTTTACCCTGCCCCGGACCGAGTCGCGGGAAGAACTGGCTGAATTGTATACGGCTGCCGATGTTTTTGTGAACCCCACCTATGCCGACAATTTTCCGACGGTCAACATTGAAGCCCTGGCCTGCGGCACGCCGGTGGTGACTTACCGTACGGGCGGATGCGCGGAGATCGTTGACCGCTATACCGGGGTGGTCGTGGAAAGGGGGGATATCGCGGAACTCGGGAGGGCCGTGGAAAAGATTCTGGAAACCGGGAAGGAACCCTGGTCCCGGGCCTGCCGGCAGCGGGCCGAAACCCATTTCGACAGGGAACAGAGCGCAGAGGCCTACATCCGGCTCTACAGGAAAATGCTGGCCATGGACAAGCAGGGGGCTTCTCCCTCGCCATCCGTAGTTGAAGCCACCCACGAAAGCACGCTGCCTGACTCCGGAACCTCCTCTCCTTCTGGGAAGATTTCACCACGAAGGTACATCGACCGGAAAATGTTGCATCCGTTGCACCGTATGCCATTGCGGAACCTGACCTGTCCCCCCTGCCGGGTGCCTCTCAATAGCCTGATCCACGGTTCACGCTCATCGCGCCGGATCCCTGAAGGAAACCTCTCTCACCTCTCCCAGAAGGCCTCCCCGTTCAACCACGCTCTTCCTCCCCGGTTCCGTTACCGGCGTCTTCCTTTGTCCTCCCATTTCCATGGATGATATCCAATGATACGGATGACTGCTAACCCTACCATTTATTTTCCCTCAAGTTGAAGATTCTGTTTATTTCGATTTCCTGGCCCGCCCCGGGTGTCAGAAACCTCTACACCGACCTGATGGATGAGTTCAGGGCCAGGGGGGAGGAGGTGTTTGTGCTGGCCACCGGGCAGGGAGGATCTCCACCTTCCATACCTGAAGGAGGTTTCTCCCCCGGAAACGAACAGCGGGAATCTTCGGCCACACGGAGAGATCATTTCATACGGAATCACGGGAAAGGAGGGATACACGACCGGGTAGACGGGATCACCGGGAATCAGAAAAGGGAGTGGTTGATTGGCCGGCGTAAGAAGTTTGAAACAGCCCTGGAAAACGGGATCAGGGTGTTGCGGGTTTATGCGGGCCCCATCAGAAAGGTTTCTCCGGTCAGAAAGGGGTTTTCGCTGCTGGGACTGGGGGCCAGGATGGCTGCGGCTCTTCGCTGCGCGTGGCCACGGGAAGCTTTTGACCTGGTGATCGCCCCGACGCCTCCGGTTACCCTCTCGGGCCTTTTCCGGAAAGTCAAGAGGCGGTATGGTGCACCCTTTTATCTTTTGTTGAAGGATGTCTGGCCGCAGGGATCTGTGGACCTGGGGGTGCTTCACCGGTATGGACTGCCCTGGTGCTGGCTCCGTTTTCACGAACTGCGGACTTACCGGGTTGCCGATTATGTGGGTTGCATGTCGCCCCGCGGTGTGGCCTATTTCCGGGCTGCCAACCCCGGATTCCCCTCCTCCCGGGTCGAAGAGTGCCCCAACAGTATCAGACCCTCCCGGGTAGAGGTGAATGACCAACCCCTTCTCGTTACCACCGCTGGCGGAACGGATACCATCCGCCGGCGGTATGCCATTCCGGAAGAGGCATGCCTCTTTGTTTTCAGCGGCAACCTGGGCATCGGCCATGGACTTTCCTTCCTGACAGAGGTCATCAAACAGCTGGCGGAATACCGGGAGGCCTTTTTCCTGGTGGGGGGGAGTGGCACCTGTCTGGCCCGGATCAGGGATGACCTTAACGGCAGTCAGGGACGGAACGCCCTGGTATACAGTTGGCTGCCTGAAGCAGATTTCCATCAGCTGATGGAAACCAGCGATGTGAGGCTGATCCTCCTGCACCGGTATACGGTGCCCCAGTTCCCCTCGCGGCTGCTCACCTATTTTGACCATTCCAAAGCGGTTTTATGTGCGGTGAACAAACATACCGACATCGGCGAGATCGTCGAGCGCCATGGTTGTGGATTGTCGGTGCCCCACGGTGATGTTGCCCGTTTCACCCAGGCCGTGCGTTACCTTGCCACGCACCGTGAGGCGCGGCGCGAAATGGGACAAAATGGCCACCGGCTTCTCCTCGGGAAATACACCGTTGCGGGGAGTTACGACATTATCATGAGCCATTTCAGAAACTGACCAGCCTGAAGATATGGCCTGAAAACCTAAACATGAATAACCCAAAGGCTATAAGAGATGTACTCCCCTGAGACCCTCCCACCGAAACAGCGTTCAGATGGGATGATGGTTGGCCTGAAGCAGGAGCTCAGAAGTGTGCCCCGGGAAGGGGAAAGGCTCACCGTGCTTGTTCTGGACCAGGGGCGGCAGGCCTTGCCGTTTCTGAAGATGCTTCGCCGGAATGGTCATGAGGTGTGGTGTGCCTGTCATTCACGGCTGAATGAAGTGTGGTTTTCGCGTTATCCCACGCGGAAAATGATCTGGCCAAGTTATCTCAGGGAGAAGGAGGCCTTTGAGCGGACCCTCCTCGATTTTGTCAGGAGCCACCGGGTCGATGTGCTGTTGAATGTGAGCGATTACTCCTCGGAGATTGTGTCGCGGTTAAAGGATGAGTTGGAGCGGCACACGCGGACCGCGGTGCCGGACTATGCCACTTTTGAGCGGGCCACCGACAAGTTGCGGCTGATGGAGTATTGTATGGCCCGGGAAATCGCCTGCCCGGTCACCTTTGATCTGACAGCGGAGAACCTGGAGCGGATATGTGCATCGTTCACCTTTCCGGTGATTGTGAAGCCCCGGCATGGGGTGGGGGCCGTGGGGGTGGTGCGTGTGGCGACACCGGAAGCCCTGGTGGCCGGCCATAAGGCGCTGGCTGCCCGGTTCGGTCCCCTGCTGGTTCAGGAGTATATTCCCGTGGAGGGGGGCATGCAATATCAGGCGGAGGCTTTTCTCGATGAGGAGAGCCGGATGAAGGTGTGCATGGTGATTCAGAAACCACGGTTTTTCCCCGTGCGGGGGGGCACCAGTACCGCCAATGTGACCATTGACCATGCAGGCATCAGGGAGACGACGCGCCGCCTTCTGGAAGGCCTGGGCTGGCGGGGTGCCGCCGATGTCGACTACATCCTCGATCCCCGCAACGGCAGCATCAGGGTGCTCGAAATCAACCCCCGGGTAACGGCAGGCATCAAGATCGGCTTTGCCGCCGGGATCAACTTCGCCGACCTCCACCTCAGACTCGCCACCGGCCAGCCCATCCCTGCCATCAACCATTATACCACCGGGGTATACTGCCGAAATTTCTTCCTGGAGATGCTCTGGTTTCTCTTTTCTGACCTGAAGATGAAAAGAACCACCTCCCCCTCCTTTTTTAAATGGGGAGGCAGGCTGGTGACCGACCAGGTGTTCAGTTGGGATGACCCTCTTGCGGGCGTGGGCTTTTTCCTTAACATGACCACCAAGTACCTCCATGCCTCGCGATGGCGCGATAAACTGGGAAAGATCAAGCCACTCCCATGAATGACGGTTATGGCTGAACAAAAGGAGATATTTCTGACGGTGGATGTGGAAGACGGCATCAATATCCTGATGCGTGATGCTTTTGGGATTGCAATGGAACCCACGGCGCGGGTCGTCGGGAATGTGGAACGGTTGCTGGCATTATTTGAGCAGCGGGGAGCGCTGGCTACCTTTTTCATATTAGGTGAGGTAGCGCAGTTTTATCCCGGGTTGGTGAAGCGGATTGCCGCGGCAGGCCACGAGGTGGGCATCCATGGTTTTTCACATACCCTGTACAGCAGGATGGAGGCACCAGCCATCAGGGAGGAGATTGTGCGTACCCGGGCTATTCTGGAGGATCTGACGGGGCGGGAGGTGACGGCCCATCGTGCGCCGGCTTTTTCCGTGGGCCCGGCTAACCCGTGGGTGCTGGAGGTGATTGCCGGTGCGGGAATCCGGGTCGACAGCAGCATCATGCCTGCCACAGCCGGGCGTTATGGGTGGCCCGGTTTCCCCAGGGAGATCATCGTCATGGAACTCCCCTCGGGAACCACCCTCACCGAGGTGCCTCTTACGGTGGCTTCCCTGCCGGGGGTGACCCTCCCCGCAGGGGGTGGGGGTTATCTGCGCTATTTCCCTCTTTTCTGGACAGAATACTGCTTCAGAAGGGCCCTCCGGAACGGATATGCCATGGTGTATATGCATCCCTATGAGACCGATACGGAGCCATACCCCTCACGGTACTATGAGGCGGCGGCTGCCCGGGGAACGGTGGCACGGCTGAAAAGCAGGCTGGTTCAGGCAGGCAAGAAAAGTGTGATTCCCAAGCTTGCTGCGCTCCTGGACCATTACCGGGGGGTGCCTCTCCGACAGGGTGTCCCCTCCGGCCCCGATGTCGGCTCCCCAAGGGTGCCGATGGCATCGGCCTTCCCGGGATACGCCTGGCAGCCACCTTCCCCTGAGGCGATATCTTTTCCCATGGTTTCTGCCCGACCGTAATACCGTGTCACGAAGTGATGACATCATCATGTACCATAAACCAGAACAGCGCTTCTGTATTGCTCATGCATGCGTTCTTCCCTGTCAGGGAGGTCCTGTGATCCGGTAAGCCATGACTTTTCTGCGGAAAATAAAGCTTGATTTGAAGAACATGCCCGGGAAACGTCTGGCCCGGCCGGCATTGGTCCTGGAGTGCGACGACTGGGGAGGTCTCAGGATGCCTTCGCTGGAGGCCCGTGAACGGCTTCGTGCCCTGGGGTGCGATGTGGAGAACCGTTACGACCGTTACGACACCCTGGAGGATACCCCTGATCTGGAGGGGTTATTTGAGGTACTGGCATCGGTGCGCGACGGTGAAGGCCATCGCGGGGTGATGACGCCTTTTGTGACCGTGGCCAATCCTGATTTCGAGCAGATCAGGGCCTCCGGGTTCAGGGAGATGGCGTTTGAGCCGCTGCCGGTCACCTGGGAGAAGTACGGCCGCCCCGCGACAATGGCTTCCCTGTGGAGCAAAGGGGAGGAGGAGGGGCTTTTCGTCCCCCAGTACCATGGTCATTCCCATCTGGCGGTGTTTCCCTGGCTGCGGAGGGTACAGGAGCGGCACCGGGGATTCCGGGAGGCTTTTGACCTGGGGTATACGGCGGTGGTTCTGCCGGGGCTTGCTCCCGCCGTGGCGGGGTTCAGGGCGGAGCTCTGCTTTGAGGAGCCCGGGCAGCTCCCCATCCTCGGGGGCAGGCTGGAGGAGGGAATTCGGCTTTTCAGGAAGTTGTTTGGGCAGGTTCCGAAGGTGTTTGCCCCGGCCAACGGGGTGTTCCATCCCTTTTTTGAGGAGGGACTGGCCCACGCGGGCATCCGGTACCTCTATGCCGGGAGGAGGGTGTGGGTCCCCGATGGGAAGGGAAATATGCGGGCACGTAATTTCAGGCGATGGCCCCCGAAGGAACGCAGGCTGCTGCACTATCGCCGGAACTGTGTTTTCGAGCCTTCGGAACGGGGGTATGACGGCATCGGGCGCACCATGCAGGAGATCTCCGCGGCTTTCAGGTGGGGGAAACCGGCTATTGTGAGTACCCACAGGGTGAATTTCTGCGGGGGTCTCTCCCCGGAAAACCGCAGTAAAGGCCTGGGGGAACTCCGCCAACTCCTGAAGGCTGTTGTACACCGCTGGCCCGGGGTCCGCTTTTTGGATTCTTCCCGGCTGCTCGCGGAATGGTATGCCTGAAAAGGCCCCCCGGGAGTGGTGGTGGAACATGGAGATTCCGCAGAAAAAAGAAAAAGAAAAACCATGATGAGGCTGGTATATTTGCTGTATTACCTGAGGCAGACGCCGCCTGCGAAACTGGGCCGCTTTCTGCGGTATGCATCGGAAGTCAGCGGCCGCAGCCGGTTTGTGCTCCTGTGCGATGCCGTAGGATCGGTTTTCCGCTACAACATTTCGTTGCTCGATTATTTCCATTTCCGGTTTTACCGGCGGGGGAGGGCACAGCGGCTGAAGTGGGCGGGGACGGGCACGCTCTATGAGTTTCAGTTGCGGATGAATCCCCGTGGTGCGCGGGAGGTGCTGGAGGACAAGGTACTGTTTCTGGAGCATTTCCGGGATTTTTACCGCCGGAAGTGGATGGCGGTGGAGGAGGTGGCGGCCGATGTGGGGAAGGTAGAGCAGTTGCTGGGAAATCCCTCGGGGCGGGTGGTGTTCAAGGGGCGGCGCGGGCAGGCAGGCAGGGAGGTGGAGGTGGCCGGATGCGGGGCTTTCACACCTGCGGAAATGGTGGCCTATATGCGGAAGAAACGGTTTGGCCTGGTGGAGGAGGGGGTGCTGCAGCATCCCCTGATGACGGCGTTGTCGCCCTCGGGACTCAACACGGTGCGGCTGATTACCCATCTGGTGGATGGAGAGGTCACCCTGGTGGGGGCACGGCTGCGGATCTCGGTCCACTCCCCCGTTGACAACATGGCGGCGGGCAATATGGCGGCCGTGGTGGATATGGCCACAGGCCGCGTCTCAGGCCCCGGGGTCTACAGCGACATTACCCGGAAAAACGAAACCGTGCACCCGGTGACGGGGCATCCCATACCCGGGTTTATGGTTCCTTTCTGGCAGGAGTGCACCGACCTGGCGGTCAGGGCCGCCCGGCATACCCCCGGAAACCGCTCGGTGGGGTGGGATATCGCCATCACCCCCATGGGCCCTGAACTCATCGAAGGAAACCACAACTGGTGCAAGTTGTTGTGGCAGCTTCCCGCAGGTGAAGGACTTAAATCCCAGCTCGATGCCCTGGTCTGAAAGGGGAGTGCACTGCCTGGTCGGGACCCACGCCAAACGATGCCCAGGACTGAAGGTGGCACACCACGAAAACACATCCCATGCGAAACAATGAACGGAGAAATTCCCGGTGGCGGCTTTCCGGTAGAGTGGCAGTGCTGGTTTTACACAGGAGTCCCCGGTGGCGGCTTGCCGTACGGGTCGTGATGCCGTTTAACCGGAGGTATCGCATTGACGCTTTTCCGGTAGAGTGGGAGTGATGGTTTTGCGAAGGAGTCCCCGGTGGCGGTTTTCCGGAGGAGCTTCCGGCATATGGTATAGAGAGAACATGATGTACACTTAAAAACGGACGCAGATGAACAGACTGGTTGTAAAGGTATTGATCTATGTGGAGCACCGGTATCCTTTTCTGTGGAGGATTGTCGAATGGGTCAACGGGTTCATATTTAAATTGTTATACGGCAGGGAATTTGTGCAGTCGGCGGCCGGGGCGTGCCGTGTGTTCAGCAGGGTGCGCTACAGGGCGCGGTTGCTCACGGTGGCCGATCTGGGGAGTCTTGAGGCGCTGCTTGCGGCCCAGGCACCAAACCGGCTGACCTGGTTTCACCCCCATGGTTTTGACAGAAAATCCCTTTCCGCTGAATTTCACAACCCCGCGTTTCTGATGATGGGGGTTTTTGACGGGCCGGTGATGGCTGGTTATTTTTTTCTCCGCTGTTTCTGTACCCGGAAGTGTTTTGTAGGCCGGTTGGTGGACCAGGAGTACGAGGGGTTGGGAATTGGCGGGATGATGAATGAGATCATGTACCGCACGGGGTGGTACAATCATTTCAGGGTGTTGTCGACCATTTCGCGCAACAACCACCGGGTGATGCGGGCGCATGCCGGGAATCCGGCGCTGAAGGTACTCAAGGAACTCCGGAACGATTATCTGCTGGTGGAGTTTGTGCCTCCTGCGGAGGTTATTCTTGCCGGGGAAGGCTATCCCATACCGGGGTCCATGGTGCTGAAACGGCTGTTTGATTTCACGCTTTCGCTCACCGGATTGGTGTTGTTGCTGCCTGTGCTGGCGGTGCTGGCGGTGCTGCACAAAATAGTCATGCCGGGGGCGGTGTTTTTCAGGCAGCAAAGGGTGGGCCAGTACGGGTTGCCCTTTACGCTGATCAAATTCCGCACCATGGTTGAGAACCCCGGGGGAAGTACGGTTTCAGTGAAAGGGGAACAGCGGATCACTCCATTTGGGGCGCTGCTGCGGAAATACAAGATCGATGAGCTCCCTGAACTGCTGAATGTGCTCAGGGGGGAGATGAGTTTTGTGGGGCCCCGGCCCGATGTGTCAGGATATGCCGATCGCCTGAGGGGAGAGTTACGCAGGATGCTGCTTCTCAAGCCGGGGCTTACCGGTCCGGCCACCCTCAAGTATGCCCATGAGGAGGAGCTTCTCGCTTCGGAGCCCGACCCGGTGGGCTGGAATGACCGGGTCATCTGGCCCGACAAGGTACGTCTCAACCTGGAATACCTCAGGGTACGTTCTTTCTGGAAAGATCTGCGGATCATCATAGATACGCTGACCGGCGGCCACGGCCCTTCCTTTGCCCACTGAAGTTGCCGGAAGGTATCCTTTTCCCCCGCAGGGAGTGTACTTACGGCTCATGAAAATTCAAGAAATAAAACCGATGGAAAAGAGCAGGATTTTTCTTTCTCCGCCTCATATGGGGGAGAAGGAGCTGGAGTATGTGCTGGATGTGTTCAGGTCGAACTGGATGGCGCCGGTAGGGCCGCACATCACGGCTTTTGAAGAGGCGATCTGCCGGCTGACGGGTGCGGAATACGGGGTGGCCCTGAGTTCGGGGACGGCGGCCATTCATCTGGCCTTGATTCTGGCGGGGGTGGAACGGGGCGATGAGGTGATCTGTCAGAGCCTGACCTTTGCGGGATCGGCCTTTCCCGTGCTTTACCAGGGGGCGGTTCCGGTGTTTGTAGACAGCGAGCCCGGCACCTGGAACATGGATCCCGGGATCCTGGAGGAGGCCATCAGGGAGCGGCAGCGGCAGGGGCGGCGGGTGAAGGCGATTCTGCCGGTGCACTTGTACGGTATGCCGGCCCGTATGGATGAAATCATGGAGATCTCCCGCCGGTATGAGATTCCGGTCATTGAGGATGCCGCCGAAGCCCTGGGTTCCCTGTATAAGGGGCGCCATCTGGGAACCGACGGGCTGATGGGGATACTTTCATTCAATGGCAACAAGATCATCACCACCACGGGAGGTGGGATGCTGGTCAGCCGGAACCGCCAGCTGATGGAGAAAGCCCGCTTTCTGTCGACGCAGGCCCGTGATGAAGCCCCCCATTATGAGCATTCACAATTGGGTTTCAACTACCGGATGAGCAACCTGCTGGCGGGCGTGGGTTTGGGCCAGCTCTCGGTATTGCAGGAACGGGTGAAGGCGCGGCGCCATAATTTCCGGAAGTACCAGCAATACTTCCGGGAGCTGAAAATGCGGGGTTTTCATGTACGGATGTGTCATGAGCCCACGGGGTTTTTCTCGAACCGGTGGCTGACGGTCATCCTGGTCGATCCCGGATGTTGTCAGGGGGTCACCCGCGAAAAGCTGCGGCTGGCCTTCGGAAAAGCCCGGATCGAAACCCGGCCGATGTGGAAACCCATGCACCTGCAACCCCTCTTCCGGGAAGCCCCCTGCTATGGGGGAAGGATCAGCGAACGGCTCTTCGACCAGGGATTGTGCCTTCCCAGCGGCTCAGCACTGACTCCCGGTGAATTCGAACGGATCCTCAGGGTGATGAACAGCGTTTTCAGAGCCCCGGTCACCGGAAGAAGAGCTTTCAAGCGCCATGAAACCGTGCAGATCGCGGGAAATTTCGGCTCTGCCCCCTCCTGAATCCCGCATGCCGGGCATAAATTTTTAATTTCGGGGGTGCATCGTTTTCTGAATTATTACAAATTGCTATCTTTGCGCCATCCAAAAACACGGGTGTAGCTCAGTTGGTAGAGCATCGGTCTCCAAAACCGAGTGTCGGGCGTTCGAGTCGCTCCTCCCGTGCGCGGACAAAAGCCGGCCGGTTTATCCGGGCCGGTTTTTTTTATTTCCCTTTCCGGAAGACCCCGGCGAAGCTCACGAATGGTTACTTTTACGGCAAATCTGAGACCATGAAGGCAGATCTTTTTGTGCCCTGTTTCATAGACCAGCTTTATCCCGGAACGGCTTTCAGTACGCTGAAGCTGTTGCGGTATTGCGGGGTGGATGTACATTACAATCCGGAGCAGACCTGCTGCGGGCAGCCCGCCTTCAACAGCGGATACCGGGAAGAAGCCCGCTCCCTGGCCCTGAAGTTTCTGCATGATTTTGAACATGCGGAGACCATCGTAGCCCCTTCAGCCTCCTGTACCGCCTATATCCGGAATTATTACCATCGGCTGCTGGAGGAGGGCTCCCCGGAAATGGACCAGTTCAACCGATTGAAGCCCCGGATTTTTGAGCTGACCGATTATCTTGTGCATGAGCTGAAAGTGACCCATTTCGGCGCGGTTTTTCCGCACAAGGTCACCTGGCATGATGCCTGTTCGGCCCTTCGGGAGTATGGTATCAGGGAGGAACCCCGGCTGTTGCTCCGCGGGGTGGAGGGGCTTGATCTCACGGAAATGGAGGATACGGAAAGCTGCTGTGGTTTCGGGGGGACTTTTATGGTGAAGTTCAGGCACATCTCCACGGCCATGACCGAACAGAAAGTGGAGCACGCCCTGGCCACCGGCGCTGAATATATCGCTTCCACCGAATCCTCCTGTCTGATGAACCTCGAAAGCTACCTCCGCAAGAACAGGATACCCCTTAAGACCATCCATATTGCTGATATTCTGGCCACCAGTCTGTAAGTATTAACTTCCAGATTTAAAGTTATTTAATATTCAAGACTCGGGATTCCTGCATGCAGGCTTCAGGATTATTCTGATATTCTGATATTCTGACCTTCTGACCTTCTCATATTCTAGAAGGTTTGTAGCTGGTAGAGCTTGGTATACCTGCCATGGAGGGCCAGGAGCTGATCGTGGGTGCCGGTCTCGACGATTCTTCCTTTGTGGAGGACGCAGATGAGGTCGGCGTTTTTGATGGTGGAGAGGCGGTGGGCGATGACGATGGAGGTACGGTTGCGCATCAGTTTTTCGAGGGCGTCCTGGACGAGTCTTTCCGATTCGGTATCGAGGGCGGAGGTGGCTTCGTCGAGGATGAGGATGGGGGGATTGCGGAGGATAGCGCGGGCGATGCTGAGTCTCTGGCGCTGGCCGCCTGAGAGTTTGCTGCCTCTGTCGCCGATGATGGTGTCGTATCCGTTTTCGGTATCCATGATGAAGTCGTGGGCGTTGGCCACGCGGGCGGCGGCTTCGACCTCTGCGGGGGTGGTCTGATCCACGCCGAAGGCGATATTGTTGTAAATGGTATCGTTGAAGAGGATGGCCTCCTGACTCACATTGCCCATAAGGTGCCGGAGATCGTGGAGTTTCAGGTCGCGGATGTCGGTGCCGTCGATGAGGATGGACCCGCTGGTCACGTCGTAAAACCGGGGCAACAGGTCGACAAAGGTGGTTTTACCGCTTCCCGATTGCCCGACCAGGGCGATGGTGCTTCCCCGGGGAATGGTCAGGGAGACGTCGCGGAGCACCTCCTTGTCGCTGTAGGCAAAACTCACTTCCCGGTATTCGATCTCCTTTTTGAGGGTGGATGCGGGCAGGGCGCCGGGTTTTTCGGAGATGGTCACGTCGGCCAGCAGGATGGTGTCGATGCGGTCCATCGAGGCCATGCCTTTCTGTATGGCATAAAGTGCGCTGGCAAAGGCTTTGGCAGGATTGATGATCTGGTAGAAGATGGCCAGGTAGGCAATGAAAGTGGCCCCTGACAGTTCACTGTGGCTGCTCAGAATCAGGGTTCCCCCGAACCAGACAATGAGCACCATCACAAAGGTACCCAGGAGTTCGCTCAGGGGGTGGGCCAGCTCACGCCGCCACATCAGCTTGTTCATGATGTTGCGGTACCCGCTCAGTTCCCCTTCGAACCTTTTGTCCATTTTATCCTCGGCATTGAACGCCTTGATGATCCGCAGTCCGCTGAGGGTCTCCTCGATGATGGTCAACAGCAGTCCCATTTTATCCTGGCCTTCGCGTGACACCTTTTTCAGGGATTTGCCGATGTGACCGATGATATAGCCTGTAAAGGGGAGCACCACCAGGATGAACATGGTGAGGGTGGGGCTCATGATTAGCAGGGAAATGAGGAACACCAGGATCAGGACCGGGTTTTTCAGGAACATGTCGAGGGAAGCCATAATGGAATTCTCGACTTCGGTCACGTCGCCCGAGATACGGGCCATGATGTCGCCTTTCCGTTCTTCGGTGAAAAAGGGAAGGGCCAGCCTGAGGATCTTGCGGTAGATCTGGCCGCGGATGTCACGGACCACACTGTTCCGGATGAAAACCGTCTCCCAGGCTCCCATGTAGGCAAAACCCACCTTCAGCAGGGTTCCGAAAGTCACCCCCAATCCGACCAACAGCAGGGTAAGTCCCGGGCCATGGTTGTTTTTGAAAAGGGTCAGGAAATAGTAGAGGTTGTGCTTGAGGGCGTCGAGGTTGATCGCCCATGGCACCATGCTATTGACATCCTCCGCCATGTTGAAGAGGATCTCCAGGATGGGGATCATCATCCCGACCGAAAAAACAGCGAAGATCGCCGAGAGGAAGTTATAGAGAAAGGTGAGGCCCAGATGGCTCTTGTAGGGGGGGATGTATCGTTTGAGTATTTTTATGAAATCCTTCATCTGTTTTCATTTATGGTGGCTGGCCGGGTGCATTCCTTCAAAGGGGAGGCCGTTGCATCTGACCGCCGGTTGTGCCGGAAAGTCAAAAAATGCCGGTATAGTTGCGGGGGGTGATGTTCCTGAGTTCTTGCTTCACGTTTTCCCCGATGTCGAGTTGGTCGATAAAGGAGAGGATGGTATCGCGGGTCACGGGGTGGTTGCCGCGGGTGAGTTCCTTGAGGGCTTCGTAGGGATGGGGATATCCTTCCCTGCGGAGGATGGTCTGGATGGCTTCTCCCACCACGGCCTGGTTTTCCTCGAGATCACGGTCGATGGCCTCCCGGTTCAGAAGCAGTTTCCCCAGTCCGCGCAGCGTCGAATCCATGGCAATCAGGGTGTGTGCAAAGGGAACCCCGATGAAACGGGTCACCGTGGAGTCGGTGAGGTCGCGCTGGAGCCGCGATACCGGCAGTTTCTGTGTGAGATGTTCGAAGCCGGCATTGGCAATCCCCAGGTTGCCCTCGGAATTCTCGAAGTCGATGGGATTAACCTTATGGGGCATGGTTGAGGAACCCACCTCGCCCTTTTTGACCTGTTGCTTGAAGTAGTTCATCGAAATATAGAGCCACATGTCGCGGTCGAGATCCAGGAGGATGGAGTTGATACGTTTGAGGGTGTCGAAGATGGCCCCGTGGTCGTCGTAATGGGCGATCTGGGTGGTGTATTGCGACCTGCCGAGGCCCAGTTTTTCCCCGACGAAGCGGTTGGCGAAAGCGTTCCAGTCGACCAGGGGGTAGGCCACCTTGTGGGCGTTGAGGTTTCCGGTGGCGCCTCCGAATTTGGCATATAGGGGGAGGCTTTTCAGCAGGGAGAGCTGCACCTCGAGGCGTTCGGCAAACACCATGATCTCCTTGCCCAGTTTGGTCGGGGAGGCGGGTTGCCCATGGGTGTAGGCCAGCATGGGCACCTCCATCCAGGCGGCGGCGAGTTCTTTGAGCTTATCCATCAGTTTCTCCATGGCAGGCATGTATGCCTCTTCAAGGGCTTCCCTGATGGAGAGGGGCACCGCCGTGTTGTTGATATCCTGGGAGGTGAGCCCCAAATGAATGAACTCCTTATAGGCCGACAATCCGCGGGCGTCGAACTGCTCCTTGAGGAAGTATTCGACTGCTTTAACGTCATGGTTGGTGGTCTTTTCGATCTCTTTGACCCGGGCGGCGTCCTCCAGACTGAAATACTCCCAGATTCCGGAGAGCCGCTGTACGTCACTGGCTGAAATCCCGGCCAGCTGGGGCAGGGGCAGTTCCCACAGGGCTGTGAAATAGTGGATTTCGATCATCACCCGGTAGCGGATCAACGCAAATTCGCTGAAATAGGCGTCGAGTTTCTCCACCCTGCCGCGGTACCGCCCGTCGACAGGTGATATAGCCGTTAAAGCGCTCAGAATCATGAAGGTAATTTATGAGATTCCGGCAAAGGTAGCAAAAAGCAGAGAAAGAAATCAGGAGGCGGAAGCCGGGTATGACTTTTTTAATGTTCCGGAACAATGATAATTTTTAATTTAGGCAGGTCAATGGGGGGCGACCCCGGCGGAATTATGGAGAAAAAGTACAAGTTATCATTGATTTCCTACCTGAACAGCCGGCCGTTTGTGTACGGACTGGAGCATTCTGTTCCGGGGCGGGAGATGGAGTTGTTTTTGGACATTCCCTCGAAGACGGCAGCCCGGCTGGTTTCAGGGGAGGCCGACGCGGGGTTGGTGCCGGTGGGAGCGCTGACCGATTTGCCGGAGTACCACCTGGTCAGCGATTATTGTATCGGGGCTGTGGGGCCGGTCAGAACGGTGGTTCTGGCCAGCGAGGTACCTCTGGAGCAGATCAGGGAGGTGGTCCTGGACTACCAGTCGCGTTCGTCGGTATTGCTGGTGCGGGTGCTGGCCCGCCATTTCTGGATGAAAACCTGGCAGTGGCTGCCCGGGAGCCCCGGATTTGAAAGGGCGACCATCAGGGGCACCACCGCCGGCGTGGTCATCGGCGACCGGGTTTTCGAAGCCGAAAAGCGATTCCCGTTCATCTATGATCTTTCTGCGGAATGGTACCGGTTCACGGGGCTTCCCTTCGTCTTCGCCGTGTGGGTGAGCTGCCGGGCCCTGCCCGTGGCGTTTGCCGGCAGGCTTAACGCGGCCCTGTCGGCCGGAATCGGAAATATTCCGCAGGTGGAAGTGATGGAAAAGGAAAACTATCCCGGGGTGGATATATTCGCCTATTTCACGGAAAACATCAGTTATGCCCTTGACGAACCAAAGCGGGAGGGGATGCGCCGTTTCCTGGAGCTGGCTGCCGGACTGGAGCAAATCTGAAGGTGAAAACCACGGCAGGATTCACCATCTGCCGGGAATATTCAGTAACTTCATAGCCTGAAATGTGCAGTGGCCGCGGTATCGTGAATCCTGGACTGAATCGTTTATTTTTACGCTGTTATAAAATCAACCTGATGAGACGAAAGATATTTCTGTTGGTATGGCTGGCCTGTTTTATGGCGGGTCACGGCTTTGCTGAAGAGAAGCTGGTATATAAACTGAACATCAAGCAGGAGATCACGCGGGCGACCTGGCGGCAGACGCAGCAAGCCTTTGCGGCTGCCGATTCCCTGGGGGCAGGGCTGTTTCTGATCCATATGAACACTTACGGGGGGACGGTGCTGGATGCCGATTCGATTCGCACGCGGATACTGCAGAGCGAAATTCCGGTGGTGGTCTTTGTGGACAACAATGCGGCTTCGGCGGGGGCGCTGATTTCCATAGCCTGTGACAGTATTTACATGCGGCCGGGGGGCAGTATCGGGGCGGCCACGGTGGTCAACCAGACGGGCACGCCAATGCCCGACAAATACCAGAGCTACATGCGGTCTACGATGCGGGCTACCGCGGAAGCCCACGGGAGAGACACCCTGGTGACAGGCGCCGATACCCTGATCAACTGGCGCCGCGATCCCCGGATCGCCGAGGCGATGGTCGATCCGGCGGTGGCCATTCCCGGAATTATTGACACCGGGAAGGTGCTTACCTTCACCCCCGAAGAGGCCATGAAACACGGCTATTGCGAAGGAGTGGCCGAAAATGTGGAAGAGGTGCTCCGGAAAACAGGATTTGAGAATGCCCGCATCGAAGAGTATAAACCCTCCTTTATCGAAAGAATCATCGGATTCCTGGTCCACCCGGTGGTGTCGGGATTGTTGATCATGGCCATTGTCGGGGGAATCTATTTCGAGATGCAAAGTCCGGGTATCGGTTTCCCGCTGGGGGTGGCCATCCTGGGCGCCATTCTCTATTTTGCCCCTTTGTACCTGGAAGGGCTGGCCGAAAACTGGGAAATCCTTCTCTTTATTGCGGGACTGATCCTGCTGGCTGTGGAGATTTTCGTCCTCCCGGGCTTCGGGGTGGCGGGGATCCTCGGAATTTCATTGGTTTTCCTGGGACTGGTGCTGAGTTTGCTGCATAATGTGCGGTTTAACTTCGAGGGGGTGAACCTCTGGAAAGCCGGGATCGCCGTGACCACTGTCTTCACGGGGGTGACGGCTGGACTGGGGCTGGCCCTCTGGCTGGGCGACCGCCTTTTCTCGGCACGAAAAGGCCCCCTGGGAAAACTGGCCCTGCAAACCGTCCAGGAGGTGAGCCAGGGGTATGTCAGCATCGACAACGCCCTTCTCACCCTGATTGGGAAAACAGGAACTGCCCAAACAGTGCTCCGCCCCTCCGGGAAAGTAGTGATCGGCGACGAGGTTTATGATGCCGTGACCGCCGGAGAATTCATAGACAAAGGATCGGCCATCGTGGTCACCCGCGTGGAAGCCACTCAGCTTTATGTGGAGGCATCAGAAGCCACTTAGTGCTATTCCTCTTCGAGGATGACGATTTTTTCGATTTTATCGCCCTGCCTGATCAGGTCAATGACTTCGAGGCCTTCGGCCACTTTGCCGAAACAGGTGTGTTTGCGGTCGAGGTGGGCGGTGTTGCGGCGGCTGTGGCAGATGAAGAACTGTGAACCTCCGGTATTGCGGCCGGCATGGGCCATGCTGAGTACCCCTCTGTCATGGTACTGGTTCTCTCCATCCAACTCACACTTAATGGTGTAACCCGGTCCGCCCATGCCATTGCCATTGGGGCAGCCCCCCTGGATCACAAAGTCAGGAATCACCCGGTGAAAGGTGAGTCCGTCGTAAAAACCAGCCTTCGAAAGTTTGACAAAATTAGCCACCGTTCCCGGGGCATCCTTCTCATAAAAATCGACTTTCATCACCCCTTTCACGGTGTGTATCTCTGCTTTTAACATATCTCGCGGTTTTTAATGAATCAGGGGGTAAAATTACCTTTTTTTGCGGGAAAATGGGTAAATTAACCCTACTAAATGCCGGGGATATCGCCTTGACCATAAGTGTGAAGGGGTTCCTGCAGCAGAGGGAGCATTAATTCAATCTAAGAACGAAGATGCCCGGGATGAGAAAACGAAGGCAAAACGTGTGGCAGATGGATAGGAAACAGATACCGGCACTGTGGGGAGTGGTCGTCAGGATGGCGATGGTGGTTCCCTGGCGGGTCATGTGGGTGCTGGCCGGGTTATGGTGTGGGACGTGCGGAACTGCGGCCGCTTCCGTATTTCCGGCGGTGGAGCCTTCGCTGGAGCCTTCGCTGGCGTCTTCGGTGGAATCTTCGGTGGAGATCATTCCGGAGGAGGTGATCAGCGGTGATACCTCCGGCAGGAGGTATTTTCTGGAGGTAGCTCCGGGTTTCAGCTGGGTACCTCCGGTGCCTCTTTCCATCAGACAGGAAGGATTTGAGGAGATCTCCCTTTGGGCGCGTTATCAGACCGCCTCGTTTAAACTGCCCCTTTATTACAGTGTCAGGATGGGTTTTATTAACGGCGGCCAGGGGTGGGAGGCCGAGATGAACCATCTGAAGGTCTATCTGGAGAATACGCCAGCTGAAGTGGAGCGTTTCTCGGTGTCGCATGGTTATAACCAGCTGTTGGTGAACCGGCTTTTTCGCCGGGGGGCATTGGATTGGCGGGTAGGTGCGGGGGTGGTTGTGGCCCATCCCGAGAGTGTGGTACGCGGTAAGCGTCACGACGAACGGGGCGGCTTGTTCAATAACGGTTATTATCTGGCGGGGCCGGTCGTGTTGGGAGGTATTTCGCATCGGGTGGCGGTTTCTCCGTGGTTCACGCTTCACTTTTCAGGAAGCGTGACGGCCGCACTGGCGTGGGTGAAGGTTTCGGGAGGCCAAGCCACGGTGCCGGTGGCCGCCCTTCAGCTCCAGATGGCCCCGGGAATCACGCTGCCCGCCGGAAAACGCTGACCGGCACAGGCCAGCAGTTGTACATAGGTCGATGAAGCTTCCGTTCACCGGCATTACCAGTTTTCAGAACCCGGTTGGGCCAGCCACTCATGCATGGCCGTGGCGGCGTTCTTCCCCGATTCAATGGCGTAGACGACCAGGCTGGCGCCTCTTTCGGCATCGCCTGCCACGAAGACCTTTTCCAGGGAGGTCTTCTTGTGTGGGGTGGCCTTCACATTCCCCCGTGCATCGTATTCCACCCCCAGTTCTTCGAGCAATCCTTCGTGGACGGGCATGGTGAATCCCATGGCCAGCAGGACCATGTCGGCCTCGAGGAAGGCTTCGCTGCCCGGGATTTCCTTCATGGTCATCCGGCCATTGCCGTCGCTGGCCCACGCGGTACCGATGGTTTCGATTCCTGTGATTTGGCCTTCGCTGCCGGTGAACCGGCGGGTAGCCAGGCTCCAGAGCCGGGTGCACCCTTCAAGATGGGAACTGGAAGTACGCAGGGTCTGGGGCCACCAGGGCCAGGGATTACCGTCACCTCTTTTCCCGGGAGGCTGGGGAAGGATTTCGATCTGGGTGACGCTTTCCGCTTTCTGGCGGATGGCGGTGCCCACACAGTCGGATCCCGTATCCCCACCACCGATCACCACCACTTTTTTGCCCCGGGCAGTGATCCTTTCGTTTTCAGGGATTTCCGCTCCTGCCACGATTTTATTTTGCTGGGTGAGGTAGTCCATCGCCTGGTGAATCCCTTTAAGATCCCTTCCTTCCACAGTGAGGTCGCGGGGTTTTCCGGCCCCCACAGCGAGCAGCACCGCATCGAAGCCCTCCAGGAGTTCCTTGCCGGAGATCTCCTGCCCGATGGTTATCCCTGTGCGGAAATGAATGCCCTCCTTCCGGAAGAGGTCGATTCTCCGGTCGATGACGTTCTTGGCCAGTTTGAAGTCAGGGATGCCATAGCGGAGCAATCCTCCGGGGGCGTCGCTTTTTTCGAAGACGGTGACCGCATGTCCTGCTTTGTTGAGGAGGTCTGCTGCCGCCAGTCCCGCGGGTCCTGAACCCACGATGGCCACGCTGCGGCCGCTGCGCACAGGAGGCGGGGCGGGAAGGATCCATCCCAGGTCAAAGGCCCTTTCCACGGTGGCACACTCATTTTCGCGAATGGTCACCGCCTCCTCGTGGATGGCCAGCACACACGCCTTCTCACAGGGTGCGGGACACACCCTCCCTGTAAACTCAGGGAATGGATTGGTCGAATGGAGAACCTGGTAAGCCTGGGCATAGTCGCCCCGGTAGAGGGCATCCTGCCACTCGGGAATCTTACTCCCCACCGGGCAACCCCAATGACAGAAGGGAACCCCGCAGTCCATGCAACGCGCCGCCTGTTGGCGGCGGTCCCCTTCGTCAAGGGTCTGCTCTACTTCTCCGTAATCATAGATGCGCTCGCTGACCGGCCTGTAGCCGCCATCCTTCCGCGCAATTTTCATAAAACCTTTTGGATCACCCATGAGGAAGATAAGAAGATTAGAATATTTGAATATCAGAATGTTATAAAATAAAAAATATCAGAATATCAGAATATCTGAATGTCAGAATAAAAGAATATCATAATTTCAGAGAAATTACTCATGAATGGCAGGATTGTCTTCGGTGAGCTGCAGTTTGCGTTCGAGTTCCCTGAGTTTCTGTTCTTCGAGCACTTTTTTGTATTCGAAGGGGATCACCTTGACGAACCGTGGCAGGAAAGCTTCCCATTCGGTAAGGATTTTCGCGGCCAGGGAGCTCTGGGTATAGAGGAGGTGGTTGCTGATCAGTTCCTGTAGTTCGAGGATGTCGGGGCGTTCCTCGACGGGGAGGAGTTCCACGAGGCCTTTGTTGCAGAAGAAGTCGAAGTTATGGTGGTTGTCGAGGACATAGGCGATGCCTCCGCTCATTCCGGCGGCGAAGTTGCGGCCTGTGGGGCCCAGGATCACGGCCCGTCCTCCGGTCATGTATTCGCAGCCGTGGTCACCGGTCCCTTCGACAACCGCCCGTGCGCCAGAGTTGCGCACGCAGAAGCGTTCACCGGCGACCCCTCTGATATAGGCTTCTCCGGAGGTGGCCCCATACAGGGAAGTGTTGCCGATGATGATGTTTTCTTCGGGTGCAAAAGGGGATCCGGGAGGGGGAGTGATGATGAGTCTGCCTCCCGAGAGGCCTTTCCCGAAGTAGTCGTTGGCATCGCCTTCGAGGCGGAAGGTGACTCCTTTGGCCAGGAAGGCGCCGAAGCTCTGGCCGGCGGTGCCCCGGAAGAGACAGGTGATGGTATCCCCGGGAAGGCCCTCTTCGCCGTAACGGCGGGCGATCTGCCCCGAGAGCATGGCCCCGGCAGCCCGGTCAACATTGGTGATGGTCTGTGACAACCAAACCTTTTCTTTGGCCTTAAGCGCCCTGGCCGACTCCCTGATAAGGACCCTGTCGGGGTGCTCCCCGATGGATCGGATGGCCTCCGTGGTGCACCGCAGGTCGGCTTCACCTGGTTGCGCCGGCATGTACAGGAAGGAGGAGAAATCGGCATTTTTCATCTTCCAGTGGCTGGCGTGGGGGCTTACCTCCAGAAGGTCGGCACGGCCCACGATGTCGTCGAATCTCCGGAAACCCATGTCGGCCAGATACCCGCGGATCTCCCTGGCCAGGAACCGGAAATAGTTGACCACGTATTCTGACCGGCCAAGGAACCGTTTGCGCAGTTCGGGGTCCTGGGTGGCCACGCCGGCCGGACAGGTATTGAGGTGGCATTTGCGCATCATCACGCATCCCAGGACGATAAGGGCAGAGGTGGCGAAGCCGAACTCCTCGGCGCCGAGGCATCCCATGACCACCACATCGCGGCCTGTTTTCAGCTGGCCGTCGACCTGCAGGCGCACCCTTCCCCGGAGCTGGTTCATGACCAGGGTCTGCTGGGCTTCGGCAATCCCAAACTCCGCGGGGAGCCCCGCATGTTTGATGCTGCTCAGGGGACTGGCACCGGTTCCTCCTTCTCCGCCCGAGATGGTGATCAGATCGGCGTATGCCTTGGCGACCCCTGCGGCAATGGTGCCCACCCCATCTTCGGCCACCAGCTTCACCGACACCCTGGCCCCCGGATTGGCACTCTTCAGATCATAGATGAGCTGCGCCAGATCCTCAATGGAATAGATATCGTGGTGAGGCGGAGGTGAGATCAGGGTGATCCCCGGGGTGGAGTTGCGGGTTTTGGCGATGATTTCGTTGACCTTATAGCCCGGGAGCTGACCTCCTTCGCCCGGCTTGGCCCCCTGGGCAATCTTGATCTGCAGCTCTTCGGCATGGGTGAGATAGTTGATGGTCACCCCGAACCGCCCAGAGGCAACCTGCTTGATGGCACTCTGCCGGTTGGTGCCGAAACGCTGGGGATCCTCACCCCCCTCCCCGGTGTTGCTGCGCCCCCCGATGGTATTCATGGCAATGGCCAGAGCCTCATGGGCCTCCCTGCTGATCGATCCGTAAGACATGGCCCCCGTCACAAAACGCTTCATGATCTGTTCTTCGGGTTCCACCTCATCCAGGGGAATGGGATTTCTTTTCAGATTGAAACAGCCCCTGACAAAGGCCGGACGACTGCTTTCCCTGTCGGCCAGGGCGGTAAACTCCCGGAACTTATTAAAATCGTTGGCCCGTGTCGACCATTGGAGCAACCCGATGGTCTCGGGGTTCCAGGCATGGTGTTCACCGTATTTACGCCAGGCATTGCTGCCGGTGCTCTCATAGCGGAACCCCTCTCCGGGAGAGGCTTCCCGGAAGGCTTCCGTATGGATGAGCATGGTCTCGCGCCATATCTCTTCCAGGCCGATGCCACTGATCCGGGAGGGAGTGCCGGTGAAGTGCATCTCAATCAACGCTTTGCTGACCCCTACCGCCTCATACACCTGGGAACCATGGTAACTGCGCAGGGTGGAGATGCCCATCTTGGAGAATACCTTCAACAATCCCTTGTCGACCGACTTGATATAGTTTTTGCGGGCTTCCTTGTATTCCAGGGCGATGGCGCCTTCTGTCACCAGGTGGTCGATGGCGGCAAAGGCCAGGTAAGGGTTGATGACCGAGGCCCCGTAAGCCAATAGAAGGGCGAAATGGTTCACCTCGCGGGCATCGCCCGTCTCCACAATAATCCCCACCTGCATCCTTTTTTTGACCCTGATGAGGTGGTGGTGTACCGCCGCGACCGCCAGCAGGGAGGGAATGGGGGCATAATCGGCCGAGACTTCCCTGTCGCTGAGAATGATGTAGTTTTTCTTTTCGTCGACCGCTTTCTCCGCTTCCGTGAGCAGCTTCCCAAAGGCGGCGCGGAAACCCTCATACCCCTCACTGACCCTGAAGACCATGGGAATAATGCGGTGCACGAACATCTCGGCCTTGAGGTCCTTGATTTTTCCCAGGTCGGTGTTGGTAATCAGCGGCGATTCAAATTTGATGAGCCGGCAGTGTTCAGGTGTCTCCATCAGGATGTTGGAGTTGAGTCCTCCGATGTAATTGGTGAGCGACATGACCAGTCCTTCCCTGATGGAGTCGATGGGCGGGTTGGTGACCTGTGCGAAGGTTTGCTTGAAATAGTCGTAAAAGAGCCGGGGTTTATTTGAAAAAAGGGGAATTGGTGTGTCGTTGCCCATGGAGTGGGTAGGTTCAGCCGCTGAGGCCGCCATGGGGGTGATGATTTCGTGGAGGTCCTCGCGACTATAACCGAATATCCTGGCAAAGGTCTCAAAATGGTCAAGATGGTAGGGAACCCGCTGCTTGACGTCTATGTCCTCGAGGCGGGTACGGTTTTCATTGAGCCACATCTCATAGGGGCTGCGCTTGCTGAGCTGGTCTTTCACCTCCGTGTCGGGAATGATGATCCCCAGTTGGGTGTCGACCAGGAGGAGTTTGCCGGGGCGGAGGCGCCCCTTTTCCCTGATCTCCTCCGGTTTGAATTTCTGGACCCCCACCTCTGAGCCCATGACGATCAGGTCGTGGTTGGTGATCACATAGCGGGAGGGGCGGAGGCCGTTGCGGTCGAGGGTTCCCCCGATATAGCGGCCGTCGGAGAAGATCATGGAGGCGGGGCCATCCCAGGGTTCCATGATGGTGGAGTGGTATTCGTAGAAGGCTTTCAGGCTCCCGGGGATGGGATTCTTCTCGTTGAACGACTCGGGGATCATCATGCAGAGGGCATGGGGCAGGGAGCGCCCTGCGAGGTGGAGGAACTCCAGGGTGTTGTCGAAAGATGCCGAGTCCGATTTCCCGGGTTCAATGATGGGGAGGAGCTTTTGGAGGTCGCTGCCGAAGAAGTCGGACTTCATGAGGGCTTCACGGGCGTGCATCCAGAGGCGGTTCCCGCGGATGGTGTTGATTTCGCCGTTGTGGGCGATCACCCGGAAGGGCTGGGCCAGATCCCAGGTCGGAAAGGTGTTGGTGCTGAAACGGGAATGGACCAGGGCGATGGCGCTCGTAAGCCGCTCGTCGGAAAGATCAGCGTAGTAGTCGATCAGCTGGCGGGGAGTGAACATTCCCTTGTAGATAAGCACCTTGCTCGAGAAGCTGGGCTGGTAAAACCATCTTTTCTGGGAGAGGTGCGACTGGCGGATGGTATGCTCGGTAAGTTTGCGGACGACAAAGAGTTTGCGTTCCAGGGCATCCTGTTCAAGGTGACTCCGCACAAAGATCTGTTTGATAGCCGGTTCCGTGGTGAGGGCGATTTTTCCGGGGGCGGTGTGGTCAACAGGCACATCGCGATAGCCAATGAGTTCAAGGCCTTCGTCATGGATATGGCGATTCAGGACGTCAAGGCAGAGGGCGGCTTCTTCTTCTATCTTCGGAAGGAATATCAGTCCGGTGGCATACCGCCCGGGCAGCCCGACGTCGATGCCCAGTGTGCGGGTGATAAACGTATGGGGGATCTGGATAAGGATGCCGGCCCCGTCACCCGTGGCGTTGTCGGCGCTGGTGGCTCCGCGGTGATCCATATTGAGCAGGACGTCAAGCCCCCTGCGGATAATCTCATGCGAGGACTGCCCCTTGATGTGGGCGACAAAACCAATGCCGCAACTGTCGTGTTCGTTCCGGGGATGGTAGAGCCCCCCGGCCTCTGGAAATGGATTTATTGGCATATTCAGTGCTTTGTGTTGCTGTTTATTTAAGTTACTTACATGAGTGGTATCCGGTTCTCATGGTTTCAGCCTGCCTGATCGGGCATTTGGATCGGGAGCAGGGTCAGCTTTCGGCCGGTTCCGGAACTGCGGCAGATGTTGCAGGTGAAACATCTTTCGTGGGGGCACCTGCCTCGAGCCCATCCTTGTGGACTGTGAAGACGGCTCTTCCCGAGGGGTCGGCGTGGGCCCGGAAGGAGCGGTCCCAGGCGAGGGCTTCCCCGGTGCTGCAGGCGATGGAGGGGACCGACGGTACGCAGGCGGCGGCCTGGTCGCCGGGGAAATGGTCGCTGAAAATGGAGCGGTAGAGGTATTCCTCCTTGGATTGTGGGGTATTCACCGGGAAGCGGTAGCGGGCATTGGCCATCATGGTGTCGGTCACCCGGGTGGCTGCCGTCTGCTTCAGGGTGTCGATCCAGCCGTAACCCACCCCGTCGGAAAACTGTTCTTTCTGGCGCCAGGCGATGGATTCGGGGAGCATCTCCCCGAAAGCCTTGCGGAGGATCCATTTTTCCATGCGGCCGTCGCGGGCCATCTTAAAGGAGGGGCGAAGGCGCATGGCCACATCGAGGAACTCCTTGTCGAGAAAAGGAACCCGCCCTTCCACCCCCCAGGCGGCCAGCGACTTGTTGGCACGCAGGCAGTCATAGAGGTGAAGACGGCTGATCTTGCGGACCGTCTCTTCGTGGAAAGCCCTGGCATCGGGGGCTTTGTGGAAATAGAGATAACCCCCGAAGATCTCGTCGGCTCCTTCACCGCTGAGGACCATCTTGATGCCCATGGAGCGGATGACCCGCGCCAGCAGGTACATGGGGGTGGAGGCCCTGACGGTGGTCACGTCGTAGGTCTCCAGATGGTAGATCACATCGCGGATGGCGTCGAGGCCTTCTTCTATGGTATAATGGATTTCGTGGTGGACGGTACCGATGTGGGTGGCGGCAAGGCGGGCCGCCGCCAGGTCGGGCGACCCCTCCAGCCCGATCGCAAAAGAGTGGAGCCGCGGCCACCAGGCAGGCTGGCTGTCCCCACTCTCAATGCGCATGGCCGAAAACTTCTGGGCGATGGCCGAAATCACCGAAGAATCGAGCCCTCCGGAAAGGAGCACTCCATAAGGCACGTCAGACATCAGTTGCCGGTGGACCGCCGCCTCCAGGGCCTGGCGAAGCTCCCCGATTTGTGCGGCTGTGAGTCCTTCAGGCATATCGGAGGATTCCCTGGTGATGGGGCCTGAGAGGTTTTCAGGAGCCTCGCTGTTCTCACCGTTGCGTATGGCCGCTTGCGCAGGATCTCCGGGGTGTCTTTGGTCATCTCCGTATGAAAGGGGGGAGTTTTCTAGATTGCCGGGAGCTCTTGATTTTTCGACAGCCTCAAAGGAAAACCAGTCGCGCTGGTACCAGCGGGTGAGCTCCCCGCCTCTCCCTTCGAGATAATGACCGGGAGGAAACTCCTGCAGGGTGTTGCAAATGCCGGTCAGGGCTTTCACTTCGGAGGCCACATAGAGGGTTCCCGAGGGATCATGCCCCATATATAAAGGTATGATGCCGATGTGGTCGCGGGCGATGAGGTAGTTGTCCTTCTCCTCGTCATAGAGGGCAAAGGCGAAGATCCCGTTGAGTTCATCGAGGAAAGCGGGCCCTTTTTCCCGGTAGAGGGGAAGGATCACTTCGCAGTCGGAGTGGGTGCGGAAAGGGTAGCGGCCTTCGAAGGTCTGTCGCAGTGCCTGGTGGTTGTAGATCTCCCCGTTGACGGCCAGCACCAGCCGGCGGTCGTCACTGAAGAGGGGCTGGCGCCCCGAGGCAGGGTCGACAATGGAAAGCCTCTCGTGCGCCATCACGGCTTTCTCTCCGCAGTAGATCCCCGACCAGTCGGGGCCCCGGTGGCGGATTCTTCCCGACATGGCGAGGATTTGCGGCCGCAGGGAAGTGGTCGGCACGCCCGTCTCAAATGCACATACTATTCCGCACATAACATATGGATTGTTGCTTTGATACAAAACTAGACACTTTGATGCTAAGATTATCCATAAAGTAACAAAAATCCCGAATATTAATTAAATATTAACTAAAAGACAGAAATAGAGTAAATTTTTGACATATTACAATTACCGGCAGGATGCATGCGGTACATAGTTGTTGTCAATGAGGAGTTTAGGGGCAGAGGCAGGAGAACAAAAGTAAAAAATTGAGTTTGTACTGAAAGGGGGTCTTTTCTCACTAGTTTATTAAAAAATTCAATTATCGCTTTAAAAAAGGGGGGTCAGTTATTAATTAATCAGCAAAAAATAAAAAATGCCCCCTCAAAATCGATATGACATGTGAAAAGAAGTATTTTTGTCATAACCAAAAACCATCAAATTCAACGTAACATGGCAAAGATGAGATTCAAGGCACTGGAGGAGGTGATGAACAGGGAGCCCCGGCCGCTGGTCAACGGGGAGAAGCTGACATCGGAATATTACAAGACGCTGGTCTTTGATCAGCCGAAGATGCAGAAGTATCTGAGCAGGGAGGCTTACCAGGCGGTGGTGTCGGCCATAGAGGGGGGCACGTCTGTTGACCGGAAGATGGCTGACCAGGTGGCCCAGGGGATGAAGGCGTGGGCGCTCGAGAACGGGGCGACCCATTACACCCATTGGTTTCATCCCCTGACCGATGGTACGGCCGAGAAGCACGATGCCTTTATTGAATACAACGGGAATGGCGGGGTGATCGAGGCTTTCAGCGGCAAGATGCTGGCGCAGCAGGAACCCGATGCCTCCTCCTTTCCGAGCGGCGGCATCAGGGCTACCTTTGAGGCCCGGGGGTATACGGCCTGGGATCCCTCTTCGCCTGCGTTTATCAGTGAGACGACCCTGAGCATTCCCACCATATTCATCAGTTATACGGGGGAAGCCCTCGACTACAAGACGCCCCTGTTGCGTTCCATCAGGGCCATCGATCAGGCCGCCACAGCGGTGGCCCGCTATTTTGACAAGGAGGTGAAGAGTGTCCAGGCCAACCTGGGGTGGGAACAGGAGTATTTTCTGGTGGATGAGGCGCTTTTCATGGCGCGCCCCGATCTGGTGCTCACCGGCCGCACCCTGATGGGCCACTCCTCATCCAAGGACCAGCAGCTCGAGGACCACTATTTCAGTTCGATACCCACGCGGGTCAACCGCTTTATGATTGACCTGGAGCAGGAGGCTTACAAACTGGGGGTCCCCGTGAAGACCCGCCACAATGAAGTCGCCCCCAACCAGTTTGAGCTCGCCCCTATCTACGAGGAGATGAACCTGGCCAACGACCACAACCAGGTGATCATGGATCTCATGCAGAAAATCGCCCGCCGCCATAAGTTCAGGGTATTGTTTCATGAAAAACCCTTTGCCGGGATCAACGGGTCGGGAAAACACAACAACTGGTCGTTGCAGACCGACACGGGGGTCAACCTCTATTCCCCGGGTAAAAATCCCCGCGCCAACCTGCAGTTTCTGACCTTTATCATCAACACGATCAAGGCGGTACACGACTATCAGGATTTGTTGCGGGCCTCCATTTACAACGCCTCGAACCAGCACCGTCTGGGAGCCAATGAGGCGCCTCCGTCGATCATTTCGGTCTTCCTGGGCACCGAAATCACCCAGATGCTCGATCTGATGGAAACCGCAGTGGTAGACCGCAAAATGACTCCCGATGAGAAGACGGAACTGAAACTTAATATCGGCAGAATTCCGGAGATCATACTCGACACCACCGACCGGAACCGCACCTCTCCCTTTGCCTTCACGGGGAACCGGTTTGAATACCGGGCGGTGGGATCTTCGGCCAACTGCGCTTCGGCCCTGATTATTCTGAACGCCGTGGTGGCCAGTCAGCTCACTCTTTTCCGTCAGGAAGTTGACGTCCTGATCGAAAAAGGGGTGCGCAAGGATGAAGCGATCTTCCAGGTGCTCAAGCGGCTGATCATTGAGTCGAAGCCCATCCGTTTCAACGGCAACGGATACAGCCAGGAGTGGGTGGAAGAAGCCGCCCGCAGGGGATTGACCAACGTCAACAACGTCCCGGAAGCCCTGGCGGCCTTCATGCGCCCTGAGTATGCCAAAATGCTTTCGGAACTGGAAATCCTTTCAGAGAGGGAACTCCATGGCCGCGTGGAAGTGGAATACGAGAAATTCACCAAGAAGGTGCAGATCGAATCCCGCGTACTGGGCGACCTGGCCATAAACCATATCGTGCCGGTGTCGGTGAAATACATGACCCTGCTGCTGAAAAATGTCAAGTACCTCAAGGAAGTCTTTTCACCCCAGGAGTACGAAGAGCTTTCCGCAGGCAGAAAACAGCTGATCAGGGAGATCAGCACCCACAACTCGACCATCAAGGCGTTGGTGTACGAGATGACCGAAGCCCGGAAGAAAGCCAACGTGATCGAGGATGCCGTGGAAAAGGCCAGGGCATACGACCAGACCGTCCTGCCTTTCATGGAGAAGATCAGGTACCATATCGACAAGCTGGAGCTGGTCGTAGACAATGAAATGTGGCCTCTGCCCAAGTACCGTGAATTGTTGTTTGTTCGTTAGCTGCAATAGTTGGTTTTAAGTTCAGTGATTGAGGCCGTCTCACATTGTGGGCGGCCTTTTTGCGCTGACGGGGCGGGAGGCGGTGCCTCCTGATCTCCCAGGATTCGCCATTAATTATACTAACAGGGGAAGGAATCCGTTATCTTTAGAAATCGGCAAATAAAACTTACATTTACCACCCTTATTTTCGGGAGATTCGTATGAGAGTGATTAAGTGGGCTGTGGCAGTGATGGCCGGATTTCTGCTTATGTCGTGTGCGGGGGGCAATCTGGGCAGGGTTGCCTACACGTCGAAGGAGATCGGGGAGTACCACAAGGCCATCCAGAAATACCGCAAGGCCAACAAAAAGGAGAAAAGCCGCGAGAAGCGGATGGAATATGCCTATGCGATCGGGGAGTGTTACCGGCAGATCGGGGATTATGAGATGGCGGCATTGTATTACCGGAATGCGGTCAGGCGCAACCATCCCGATCCGAAGGCATTGCTCTGGAATGCCGAGATGCTCCGGGCCACACAGAAGTATGAGGAAGCGCTCGAGAATTACCGGGCTTTTCTTGAGGAGGTTCCCGGCGATGAACGGGCCCTCAACGGGATCGAATCGATACAGCTCACCCAGAACTGGATCGCCCATCCCACCCGGCACATCGTCAATCCTGTCAAGGAGCTCAATTCACGTGAGAGCGACTATGCCCCTGTATACCTGGCCGGCAGCGACAACCAGATTCTCTTCACCTCGACGCGCAAGGCGGGTACCGGCAAGCGGAAGAGCATGATCACAGGGCAGACCTATGCCGATCTCTTCAAGTCGGAATATAATGTGCAGCGTGAGAAGTGGGAGATTCCGCAGTTGGCCGACCAGAACGCCATTGTCAACACCTCTTCGGAGGAGGGAGCCGCCACCCTGGGAAGCAAGAGCGGGGAGATTCTCTTCACCCGTTGCAGTTATGACAAAACCCGTAACAGTGCGGCCCAGATTTTCAGCACTTCACAAGTCAGGGGCAGCTGGGCCGAACCCGTCCGGCTTGATTTATGGTCCGACTCCATTCTGGTGGCCCATCCTGCCCTCTCCCCCGACGGGAGCGTACTTTATTTTGTTTCCGACAACAGCGGCGGGCAGGGAGGTAAAGACCTCTGGATGGCTGAGAAGAGCGGTGGCCAGTTCAGGGATCCCAAAAACCTGGGAAGTGCGATCAACACCCCCGGAAATGAGGTGTTTCCCTTTGTGCGCGACAACGGAGAGCTTTATTTCTCATCGGACTACCACAAGGGTTTGGGAGGGCTTGATATCTTCAGGGCTGTGAAGGATGAGGATGGCAACTGGAGCGTTCATCACATGGGGTATCCCATCAATTCGCCGGGCGATGATTTCGGGATTGCTTACATTGCGGGCAAGGACCAGGGGCTATTTTCCTCGAACCGGAAGGGATCGCGCAGTGATGATCTTTACTCATTTGTCGTCCCTCCGGTCATTTTCCAGGCTGCGGGAGAGGTTTTCAATAAGGAAACGGGGGCACCTGTCGACGGGGCGACCCTGCGGGTCATCGGCACCGACGGGACCAACCTGCGGGTGCGCACCCAGGGGGGGAAGTTCCAGGTCAAGCTGAACAAGGGCACCGAGTATGTCTTTGCCGCTTTTAAGGATGGTTTTCTCAACGACAAGGCCAGGATCACCACCGAAGGGCTCGAAGACAGCAAGGATTTCCGGTTTGAATTCTACCTGACGCCCACCGATGCGCCCATCAAACTCGACAATATCAACTATGCCTTCGGGAGTTTCGACCTGTTGCCCGAGTCGATGGTGGCCCTCGACTCCCTGGTGCGGCTGCTGGAGCTCAACCCCACCATCACCATTGAGCTGATGGCCCATACCGACCATATCGGCGGAGACCAGTTCAATTTCGAGTTAAGCCAGAAGCGGGCGCAGAGTGTGGTGAATTACCTGATAGAAAAAGGTGTGAATCCACAGCGATTGGTGGCAAAAGGGTATGGGGAGACCTGGCCCAAGAAGGTCACCCGCGAGATTGCTTCCCGCTATGAATGGCTGAAACGGGGTGATGAGCTTACCGAGAAATTCATCGAAGCCCTTTCCTCTGAGGAACAGAAAGAAGCCGCCCGGGCCGTCAACCGTCGTACGGAATTCCGGGTCCTTTCCACCAATTTTATCGAAACCTACACTCCGGAGCCGGAGAAATAGCCTGGCATTCTGGTCAGCGGTTCAGGATCATCTTCAGAGTGGTGATCTGATGGCCGGTCATTATGCGGCATAGGTAGACTCCGGGCGAAAGGGCTTTTCCCCTGGAATCGCGGGCATTCCAAACCAGGGTAATTTTTCCGGCGGCCCCTCCGTCATGGAGGGTTTTGACCTGGCGTCCCAGCTGGTCAATCACATCCACTTTCAGCTGCTCTTTTCCGGAGAGTCTGATGTCGATGTGAATGGTTTCACTGAACGGGTTGGGGTAGCAGCCGGCCAGCAATTCCGTGGAGAGAGCGTGGATTCCGGTGGTGTTACCCAGGTTCACGCGTGCCAGGGCGCTGCCATGGGCCGTGAAGGTAATGACCGGTGCAGGCTGTCCGGCCGGGGTCAGGGGTTCAATGTCCAGGGGAAGTTCCCTTCCTTGGCGGAAGAGCCTTAGCGACAGGGGATTCCCGGATATGAAGCCGTTGCGTTCTCCCTGGAGACCGTCATGTGCCGAAGCGGTCAGGGTGAGGATCCGAAGGCCTGGGGTGAGGGGGCCGATGGTGGCGGATCCCACACACAGGGGACCGTCGAAGAGTCCCAGCTGATCTCCCTCCATCAAACCCGAAGCTTCTGGCCCGACAAGGTGCAGGTTGAAATGGTTGGTGCCATGCCCCCTGAAGAGCGGTCTGAAATGGTCGGAGGGGAGAGGGCGGTAAACCGGCATAGCTGACTTAAGGTTCCCCTCCTGCAGCGTCAGGGAGGTTCCGGCGGAGACCCTTACCTTGTAACCCCTGCCCGGAAGAAAGTCCCCGATGTGGTTGATCCAACCTCCCAACAATCCCAGATCCTCAATGGAATTTCCGGCTTCATCCATGACTTTGACCAGAACCCCGGCATCGCGCAGGGGCCTGATCATCTCTTCTGCATCGCCGGGCGAGGTGACCGGAAAGGAGATGATGTTCCATCCGGTGGCCAGGGGAACGGTAAGGGGCAGAGGCACAAGGGGCCCTGTTACGGTCATTTGGGTGGCGGCATTCACGTTGACTTTATAGCCTTCGCTATTCTGCCAGTGACCAATATGGTTCTGCCATCCCCCCAGGTCTCCTAAATATTCGTATGTGAAACCTTCTTCATCCATCACCTTGCGCAGGGTGTTGTTGCCAACCAGGGGCAGGAAGAGTTCGTCGATGGAAGTCCGGGGCGGGGTCACATAAAGGCTGATCAGGTTCCATCCGGCAGTCAGTTCGAGGATCTGGTCTTCAACGCACCGGTCGACGGTGATGGTCAGGGTGGATGTACCCTGGCGTTGTGACAGGGTGTCGGTGACCGTGAGGGAGACCATGTAAGTTCCGGCCTCTTCAAAGTGATGCACGGGAGTGCATTCTGTGGAGGTTCCCCCGTCGCCGAAGTCCCAGCTGCATAGGTCGGCATCTATACTTTCGTTGAGGAAGAACAGTGTACTGTCGGCGCAAAGGGGGCCGGCGGCCAGGGAAAACCGGGCTTTGGGGAGGGCTTCCTTGATGATGCTCCGCGAGAGGAGGCTGCTCCAGACATCGTGGGTGTCAAGGGCCCTGAAGTGGATGGTATAGTCGCCTTTGGGCACCTCATCGAAGGTGGCGTCAAACTGGATCATGGCAGGAGAAACGGGCCCTGCCAGGGTCACCCGGGTAAAGGCTCCCGAGCCATTGTCGCCCGTGATTTGTCCCCCTGCATCTTCGATCCTGTATTCATAGGCCTTGATGAGGTTTTCCCCGGCGGCGGTGGGGGCCATTTTCACAAAGAAACGGGTGAGGGGCGAAGACCAGTTGCCGTGGTCGTCACGAAACCTGATGACAACGATATTCATGCCGTCGGGAAGGCTGGCGGCCTCCAGTTGTTCGTCGAGGACGAAAAGTGTGGTGGGCTGCACGGGAAAGGTGACGGCAGGTGCGTTGTTCAGGGTATATTCCCAGGCCACGATGTGTTTGGGTTCCGGGGAGGCCTGCTGCTCCGGCATCTTCACGAAGAAGCGGGTGAGGGGTGACGACCAGTTGCCGTGGTCATCGCGGAAGCGCATGGTGAAGGTGTTGAGGCCGTCGGGGAGGTCTGAGGCGCTGAGCTCCTGGTCCGTGACATGAAGGGTGGCCGGAGTGACCGTTTCGCGGGTGGGGGGCTGGTTGTTGAACCAGTATTCCTGTTCCACGATGTTTTTGGGTTCCGGGGAGGCCTGCTGCTCCGGCATCTTTACGAAGAAGCGTGTGAGGGGTGACGACCAGTTGCCGTGGTCATCGCGGAAGCGCATGGTGAAGGTGTTGAGGCCGTCGGGGAGGCCTGAGGCGCTGAGCTCCTGGTCCGTGACATGGAGGGTGGCCGGAGTGACCGTTTCGCGGCTGGGGGGCTGGCTGTTGAACCAGTATTCCTGTTCCACGATGTTTTTGGGTTCCGGGGAGGCCTGCTGCTCCGGCATCTTCACGAAGAAGCGGGTGAGGGGTGACGACCAGTTGCCGTGGTCATCGCGGAAGCGCATGGTGAAGGTGTTGAGGCCGTCGGGGAGGTCTGAGGCGCTGAGCTCCTGGTCCGTGACATGGAGGGTAGCCGGGGTGACCGCTTCGCGGGTGGGAGGCTGGTTATTGAACCAGTATTCCTGTTCCACGATGTTTTTGGGTTCCGGGGAGGCCTGCTGCTCCGGCATCTTCACGAAGAAGCGGCTGAGGGGCGACGACCAGTTGCCCTGGTCGTCACTGAAGCGGAGCGTCAGAATATTCAGCCCATCGGGCAGATGGGTGGCATCGGCCTGCACGTTAAGCTCAAACACCGCCGATGGGGTCACGGCTTGTGTCACCTTACCCTCCGTGAGGTTGTTGAACCAAAATTCATAGCCCGTGACAAGCGATGGTGGACTGATGGGCTGCCCGGACAGGGCCAACCCCCACCCGATGAAAAGCCCTGTCAGGAGATATTTTTTCATGGGTTTGGTATTACCTGTTTTGTGCTTCAACCGTGACTTTTACATTGAGTTTCCCTTCAGTGTTGGTCTTGGTGGCGATGTTTTCAGAGGAGACATGAGGATTGAACGGCACAGCTCCCTCCTTGTATGGGGTGTCCGTCCCGTAAATCCCGATATCGGTTCCGTCGGTTCCGGCATTCTTGCCCGGAGAACTCTCCTGGAGGTGGAAGTCCTGTTCATAATTGAATGCTCCTCCCGGATAATTCATGAAGATGGAAGCCAGCGGCTGTTGATCAATGTTATCTGTTCCTGCGGAATAGGTATTCACAAACAGATTGTTGCGGATTGTATTGGCAGAGCACTCATAGAACAGATATGGGCCAGTTTGAACAAATACATTGTTCTGGATGATACAGGAATGAATATTGTCAAAAGTATACCCGTTGGGAATGAGAAGGATATTGTTGGAGATCAGTGTATTGTTGTTGAAATTTTCAATATCATAGACAATGTTCCCCTGGATAAGCACATTCTGGGCCCTGTTCCCGTAGATGGTTCCCCTGACGACACACTCCGAGATGTAAATCTGTTCTGCCAATGAAAGGTCGGAGTTGTATCCCAGTTTGATGTTTTGACAGTTAATGCGGCTGATGACCACATTGGTGACATGGGAAGAGAGGGGAGAGGTTCCCAGTCTGATTTCCCCGGTGAGAAAGAATCCTTGCAGGAGGGAGGAGTCGGCGCCTTCGGTCAGGCTGATGCCTCCGGTCATTTCGGTACGCCCTGAGGCCTGTGTATAAGCCGGATAGTGGCCGGTGCCGATCATGGTGATTTTTTTACTCAGGACAACTTCCCCGATGTTGAAACTGCCACCCGGAAGATAGAGGGTGTCTCCCTGTTGCAGGGCTGAAAAGGCCCCATTGAAGGTGCCATAGAGCTCCGAACGTGCACCGTTTTGGACGATAAACCTCAATTGACCGGCGGCACTGAGGGTGGAGAGAATGAAAAGTGAAATCCACAAGGTTTTGGTTAATGTTCTCATCATTTAAAAATTTAAGTTCAAGCGTTAATTTATCTGAATCAGCGTTCCTGGGCCTCCACCTTTACATGGATGTTGATCTTGCCTTCGCTGTCGGTTTGTTTGGAGAAAGTCTCCTCCACGATACGTGGGGTGAAGGGCACCGCTCCCTCTTTGTAGGGCACCGCTGTGCCATAAATGCCGATGTCAAAGCCGTCACTTCCGGCCCCTATGCCCACTGAGGTGGTTTTCAGGTGGTAGTCATTCTGGCTGTTGAATCCGTCATCGATATAATGGACGAAAATGGATTCCAGAGATTGGTTGAAAAAATTGTTTTGCCAGACATTCAGGTCGGTCTGGGGATCGATGCCCAGGTTGGCCACGAAAATGTTGTATTCAAAGAGGTTGTTCTGGCTGGGAATCGCATCCCATGGCTGGGCGGGGTAACCTGTAAACCTGAAGATATTGTTCCTGAAGAGGGTGTTGGAGACCTGAAATAAGTAGTAATAATTGTAACTAAAAATGTTGTTGATGAAGGTCACGTTCTGATTGAAGTTGGTCGCCTGACTGGTAATGATGCATTTGGTAAAAAAGACATGCCGGGCATTCTGGCCGTTGATGGTATTCAGAACCGATTCATCGATATGAATCTGTTGTGCCGGGGAGGGGTTGGTGTTACCCAATCTCAATGTTCCCTTGATCCGGCATCGGGAGATGTGGAGATCAGCCACATTGTCATTGGTGGCTGATGTGCCGATATAGAGGTTGTTGACGGCAAATCCATGGAGATGGGTGCCGTCGGCTCCTTCAATCAGTCGGAGGTTGCCGTTGAGATTGGAGTAGAGCCGGTCGTGGATGGATGCCGTATCGTGGCCTACACCAATGATGATGACCGGCTTGTCGATGTCGAGGTCGCCGACGTTGAAAGTCCCTCCGGGGAGGTAAATCGTGTCCCCGGCCTGGGTGTTGCTCCATGCCTGGGCCCATTCGGTATAAAACACCGCTTCACCGTTGCGTTGCACGGCAATGGTTTTCTGGGCTACTGAAGTGGCAGCCGTCAGGGTAACCAGAATGAGAAGGGATAATACGCTTTTCATAGGTCTGTTATTATTTCTGAAGTTTTATTGGTCGGGATTGTGGTGCGCCATTCCCGAAAATTACGAAAAAATTCTCTTTACAATTTTATGTTGTTTAGCAGAAAAAAGCAGACCTCGTTTAGCATACTTTCATGATCTGGTGGGGGATATATCTGGTGAGAGTCGTCTGGTGCATCGACCCCATAAGGACAAGAATATTTATTCCATGTCACTTCCTAGGGCATGAAGCCCTTTTGCGGGCACTGTCAAAATATACAGTTGAAATACAAGCCATTAACAGACAACTATACAATTAAAATGGTGCAGGGTTGCCGGCGGTACGGGATGACTCATCAAGAAGTGAGGGACGGGTAATAGGCAGGAGGTGTCAGAGGAGGGTAATCAGTCTGACCCCGATGTGGCAGCGGAGGCACCGTTTGCGGTCGCAATATCGGTTTTTAAGCTGGAGGAGGGCCTGGCTTTCGAATGCGGTGACCGCGGAGACTCCGACTCCGGCCCAGCTTTGAACCACCGAGTTTTCCTCGGCGGGGAGCATTTCCAGCCATTCGAGCGCCCTCTCCTTGAGGTGGGGTGCCCCGTTCTGTTCCCCGTAAACAAACAGGCAGGGAACCAGGGTATTGATCACGAGGTTGTGGAAGGCTTCTTCGCCCAGGTGTTTGGGTTGGGGCCGTGAGGGGAGGTTGAACTTGAAGTGGGTGTCCCAATAGGGGGAGGCGGTGACCTCCAGTAGCCGGCGGATGGCCGGCAGGGAGGGATTTTCTAGAATTTGCAGGAAGAGGGCGTCGGAGCGGTGGAAGAGGGCCGCGAATTGGGCAATGCGGATCGTGGGGAAATTGACGGGTCTGAGGCGGAGGAATTTCCAGAGGTGGCCGGCCATGGGCCGGAGCTGGTATTTGCAGGCCAGAAAATCATACTCTTCGCGGAGTGCCAGGAAATGGTCATCGCCCAGGAGTTCTTCGTGGAGGAGCCCCGATTGCCCGAAGAAAAGGGCTTCCAACTGGTGCAGGTTATCGCGGTGGCGGGCGGGGATGCCCCGCGGCAGCGACCGTGCCAGCAATTCAAAGGGGAGGGCGTTGGTGCGAAATCCGAAATTGCGGGCCAGAAACTGGTAAAAAGTCTCCTCCCAGTCGTGGTTGTTGGTCGACAGCCGGTCATTAATTTCCCCGGTTTTCTCCTCCAGCCGTTCGATCATCAGCCGGTTAAAGCCGATTTTCAGCAACAGGGGGTCCACCAGCTGAAGGCTGTCGCGGCAGGGAACCAGGCTCCCCCCTGAGAGGAGTTTCCGGTAGTTATCTTCCAGGCGTGAAGGCCAGGTGAGCTGCAGCGTGGGGAGCAGTTCCCCGTTGCGACGGAAAACAGGCCGGTCGTAGTGGTGCACCACATGGAGGATGGTGTTTTCGTAAACGGGATCTTCCTGGTGCCGGTGGCGGTACCAGTCGGAGGAGTTCCGGTGGATTTCAATATTCCCGGCCCACAGGGTCGCTCCGATTTTTACCTTCGCGTTGAAAAAATCGGGACCGGCGTCGCGGTTGCAACTCCCCGGGGCGATCACCTCCACGTTCTCCCCGGAAACGGTGACCATTCCGGCAGCATCGTACCACCGCTGCTCCCATACCAATTGAAGAAACTCTTCCTTCATGGGGCTATGTGTTTAAGGTTAAGAGAATAATGGTTTGTAAATCACTATTAAAGTTATGGAACAACCGGGAAATATCCATAAATTTGCTTTAAAAAAATAAGATGATGAAGAAAGTTCTCCGGATTGCATTGATCCTCATTCTGGTGGCCCTGACAGGAGGGATGGTTTACCTCAGTATGCTGGCGCCCATCATTACCGGTTACGCGGCCAAGAATCTCTCCTCGGGGGTGTTTGTCTCTGGTCGCAGCCAGGAAAGCCTGGAACAGGAAGACCTGAACTTTTCCTTTATCAAATTCAACAGGAACAAGGTGGACCGGGAAAAGGGAGAGGTGGTGAGCCGTTTTCTTTTCTGGAAGTCAAAGGCGGTGTATAATGAGGGGCTGGGGTGTACCCTGGTGCGTGATTTCGGCCAGGAGGAGGTGCTGGCCATGGATTATCCTGCGGTTTCCCTTCCGGAAGTGAATCCTGACACGCTGGCCTGGCCTGCTGGTGACCTGGTGGCTGACACGGTTCCTCCCGGGATCGATATGGAGAAGCTGCAAGCCGTTATGGATCAGGCATTTGCCGATACCACGGGCTGGAAGGGTACCTTCGGGCTCACCGTGGTATACAAAGACCAGATTGTGGCCGAGCGGTTCAGGAGCGACTTCACCCGGGAAACCCCTTTTCTGAGCTGGTCCATGGCCAAGAGTTTTACCAATGCCATTACCGGCTTGCTGGTAAAAGAGGGAAGGGTCGACATATACGCTCCGGTACCACGCCCCGAGTGGGCCGGCGACGCCCGTAGGGAGATCACCCTGAGCAACCTGCTGCGTATGAACAGCGGTCTGGAGTGGAACGAGGATTATGGCAACCTCTCCGACGTTACCGTGATGCTCCACAAGGAAGGGGATATGGGCGACTTTGCCGCCAGCAAGAAACCGGCGGTCAGGCCCGACTCGGTTTGGGTGTACTCCTCCGGAACCACCAATATCGTCTGTGATTATCTCCGCTCGCTTTACAGCAGTGATGAGGAATATCTGGCTTATCCCCGGAAGGCGCTTTTCAACCCCCTGGGCATGCGCAGCGCCATCTGGGAACCCGACGCCTCGGGCACACTGGTGGGCTCCAGTTACCTCTACGCTACCCAACGCGATTATGCCCGCTTCGGCCTCCTCTACCTGCACGACGGCAAGTGGCTGGGCCAGCAAATCCTTCCTGAGGGATGGGTCGGGTATACCACCACCCCTGCAAACGGCTCCGATGGCCAGTACGGGGCCTTCTTCTGGCTCAACCGCTCAGGGTACACCCCCGGCGTTCCGGAGGATATGTTCAGCTGTAACGGCCACGACGGACAGTTCATCTTCATCGTTCCCTCAAAACAGCTGGTGGTGGTCCGCAATGGCTATTCTCCCCACGGATCATTCGACATCAAAGGAATGATGAAGATGATCTGCGAGGCTATAGATTGAATACCATGGAGTTATAATCGAAAAGGGATTTCTGAAAAATCGGGGACATGGCCGGGAACCGAATAAACCCGTTGATGCATGGATATTTCCGGAAATGTTGCAGGTGTCAACATTTTTAGTACTTTTGTGCCGCGAAAAAATAATTTTAAGCCGTTGTTATTGAGAGCGATGCTGCGGCTTAAACATTGTATCATTTTTTAAAAATTAAGTTACATGTATTTAACAACAGACAAAAAGAAAGAGATTTTTGGCCAGCATGGCAAAAATGAGCAGGACACGGGCAGTGCCGAAGGGCAGGTTGCTTTGTTCACCTACCGGATCAACCACCTGACGGAGCATCTGAAAGCCAACAAGAAAGACCACAGCACGCGCCGCTCGCTGATCCGGCTTGTCGGGAAACGCCGTAACCTTCTCGATTACCTCAAACGCAAGGACATCAGCCGTTACCGTTCGATCATTGCTGACCTCAATCTCCGTAAGTAAGCGATTATGAACATAACGACAAAGACGATTGAACTGGCCGATGGCCGTACCATAACCCTTGAAACCGGAAAGCTGGCGAAGCAGGCCGACGGAGCCGTTGTGGTGAGAATGGAAGACACCATGCTCCTGGCCACGGTGGTGGCCGCCCGTGAAGCCAAGGAAGATGTGGATTTCATGCCCCTTTCGGTGGACTACCGCGAGAAGTTTTCAGCTTCGGGCCGTTTCCCGGGGGGGTTTCTGAAACGTGAAGGCCGCCCCAGCGACGATGAGGTGCTGGTTTCCCGTTTGGTGGACCGTGCCCTGCGGCCCCTTTTCCCTGCCGACTTCCATGCCGAAACGGTGGTGATGATCACCCTGATTTCTGCCGGAAGTGAGAATATGCCCGATGCGCTGGCCGGACTGGCGGCCTCTGCGGCGATTGCCGTGTCGGATGTGCCCTTTGAGACCCCCATTTCGGAGGTCCGCGTGGCCCGTATCGACGGCGAACTGAAAATCAATCCCACCTACTCCCAGCTGAAGAACGCCGACATCGACATCATGGTGGGCGCCAGCTACGACAACATCATGATGGTCGAAGGGGAGATGAATGAGGTGAGTGAGGCCGACATGCTCGAGGCGATTAAGTTTGCCCATGAGGAGATCAAAAAGCACTGCCAGGTTCAGCTGGAGATGATGGCTGAGCGCGGCGTGGTCAAGCGGGAGTATTGCCACGAGACCAACGATGAAGCGCTGCGGGCCAGGGTGCATGCCGACCTGTATGCCCCTGTGTATGAAATTGTCAGGCGACGGATTACCAACAAACAGGAGCGGATGTCCTCTTTTGAGACGCTGCGCGACGAATACATCGGGAAATACAAGGCCGAAAATGAGGGAGCCGAAGGCATCGACCTGGTTCTCCATGAGAAGCTGATCAAAAAGTATTATCACGATGTGGAAAAAGAGGCCATGCGGCGCATGGTGCTCGATGAAGGGGTCAGGCTTGACGGCCGTGGCACCCGTGAAATCAGGCCTATCTGGGGTGAGGTGGACTACCTTCCCGGGGCCCACGGATCGGCGCTTTTCACACGCGGGGAGACCCAGGCGCTGGCCAGCACGACGCTGGGTACCAAAGATGACGAAAAAATGATCGACGGCGTGACCGTCCAGGGTTTCGAGCGGTTTATGCTGCACTACAACTTCCCCTCCTTTTCGACGGGTGAAGCCAAGGTGCCGCGTGGCGTTGGCCGCCGCGAAATCGGCCATGGTAACCTGGCCCTCCGCGCCCTCAAAAGGGTGATCCCTGCCGACCTGCCTTATGTCGTGCGGATCGTTTCTGACATCCTCGAGTCAAACGGCTCCTCTTCGATGGCCACGGTTTGTGCCGGAACCATGTCCCTGATGGATGCCGCCGTGAAGATCGTCCGCCCTGTGTCGGGCATCGCCATGGGACTGATCACCGACAAGGGAAATGCCAAATACGCTGTGCTTTCTGATATTCTTGGTGATGAAGACCACCTCGGTGATATGGACTTTAAGGTAACGGGTACCGAAAAGGGAATTACCGCTACCCAGATGGACATCAAGGTGGACGGACTCTCCTATGAGGTGCTGTCGCAGGCCCTGGAGCAGGCTAAGGAAGGAAGGATGCACATCCTTGGGAAGATCCTGGAGGTGATTCCCGAGCCCCGTGCCGAATACAAATCCAACGTTCCGCGCATTGAGGTGATGCTCATCCCGAAAGATATGATCGGCGCCGTGATTGGCCCCGGTGGAAAGATCATTCAGGGTATCCAGAGCGATACCGGTGCCAACATTTCCATCACTGAAGATGAGAACAATGGCATTGTGGAAATTTCGGGTCCCAACCTGGAGATCCTCAACGCTGCCAAAGCCCGCGTGAAGGCCATCGTGGCCCTTCCCGAGGTAGGAGAAATATACACCGGCAAGGTGAAATCGATCGTCTCTTTCGGGGCATTCATCGAGATCATGCCCGGGAAAGAGGGGTTACTCCATGTTTCCGAGATCGACTGGAAACGGATCGAGTCGGCTTCCGATGTGATGAAGGAAAACGACATGGTGGAAGTGAAGCTGATCGGTGTCGATGAGAAGACCGGAAAGCTGAAGCTTTCGCGCAGGGTGTTGCTGCCCAAGCCTGAAGGTTATGTGGAAAGGGAGAATTCCCGTGAAGGCCGCCCGCCCCGCAGGGATGACGACCGCCGGCGCGACGACCACCGTGGCGACCGCCGGGATGATCACCGTGGCGGCGACCGCCGGGATGACCACCGTGGTGGTGACCGCAGAGGCGGTGACAACCGTGGCGGCGACCGCCGGGATAACGTCTGGAAACCCAGAAATTCATAGAGTCTGGGTCACCATAAGGCCGTGAGATCCTGGTGTTCTGCGGCTGATGCTTTGAAGGGGCTGTTCCGGAATGCCGGGGCAGCCCCTTTTAATATGTAAATGGGCAGTCTATTTTGCCACCGGCCGGAATATAATTCGTAAATTTACTCTGTCACCGGCATGCTGCGCCGGCGAAAATGTTAAACGAATAAGGTCATGGACAACAGGGCAGATGAGATCCTCAGGAACATGGATCAGAAACTGGAGGGGACGCCTCAGGAAAAGCTTCTCTTTTTCAAGGTCGATGAGCTCAGACGGAATATCACCCGGCTGGGAGAGTTTGCCCCGGGTTGTGAGGTGTGCGATCACTTTTTCCCCGAGGCAGAGGGGATGGCAGAACGCATCGGGGATGCGCTGGCTGTACAGGGGGAAGACCGGCGTGAACTCGACAGGCTGATCTTCAGGCTGTCCAACCACATGATGAAAGCACATGGGTTCTTTCCCCGGAACCAGTTCACCTTTCGTTATTCCGTATGGGGCCTTCTTCTGGGTCTGACCGCCGGAATAATTCTGTCGGAATCGTTTCAACCGGCCCTCTGGTACGCCATGCCTGCCGTGGGGCTTATCGTGGGGTGGATAGCAGGGCAGCTGGCAGGCCGCCTCCGCGACAGAAAAATCCGCGAAGCCGGTAAGGTCATGTGACTTCTACGGAACGCTAAACGAGCAGGTCCCGGTGTTTATTTAACGCCGGTTCGCCTTTGGATTCCCGGAAGGAAGAGAAGCACAAACAGAGATGTGCGCACAAAGGTGAACTTGCAGAGGTGTACGTGCAGAGGAGAATTTGCACAGGAGGATTTGCAGAAGTGTACGTGCAGAGGAGAACCTGCACAGGAGGATTTGCAGAGGTGAACTTGCAGAAGTGTACGTGCAGAGGTTTACGTGCAGAGGTGTACGTGCAGAGGTGTACGTGCAGAAGTGTACGTGCAGAGGTGTACGTGCAGAAGTGTACGTGCAGAGAAGAACCTGCACAGGAGAATTTGCAGAGGTGAACTTGCAGAAGTGTACGTGCAGGCTGTGATGGCGAAGGAGAGTACCCCGGGATGGATTATTTCCCTTTTCCGTGGAAGACGTTGATCATCGTGTAGATGAGGATCTTGAAGTCGAGATAGAGGGAGATGTTCTTCAGGTAGATCATGTCGTAGGGCAGTCTTTCGAGCATTTCCTCCACGTTGGAGGCGTATCCGTATTTCACCTGGCCCCATGAGGTGATCCCCGGTCTTAGTTTGTGCAACAGCTTATAGTGGGGGGCTTTTTTCACGATTTGTTCGATGTAGTAGCTTCTTTCGGGGCGCGGGCCCACCAGCGACATATCGCCGATGAGGACATTGTAGAACTGGGGGATTTCGTCGAGGTGGGTTTTCCTGATGAAGCGGCCTACGGGGGTGATGCGTTCGTCGTGGCGTGAAGAGAGGGCGGGACCGTTTTGTTCGGAGCCGTCGTACATGCTCCTGAATTTGTAAATGGTAAAGGGGTGCCCGAATTTGCCCACCCGTTCCTGGCTGTATATGACCGGCCCGCGGCTGGTGGCCCTGATGATGATGGTCAGGGCCAGGTATACCGGCGAGAGGATGATCATGGCCAGAAGGGAAGCCACCACGTCAATAAGCCGTTTGGCGTTTTCCTGCCAGGCAGGCATCAGCCCGTTGGAGATTTTGATGAGCGGTGAACTGTAAATGGTGTTGATCTTGACCATCCCCGACAGGAAGTCGTACAGGTCGGGGATGCCCCAGATGAGGATGTCCCTGTTTTCAACAATGGTCAGTATCTCGCTGAGTTTATCATGCTCATGGGTCTCCAGGGCGATGATCACCTCTTCAATGGCTTCGGTCTGGACAATCTTCTCGAGCCCTGAAATATCCCCCATCTGGGGCAGATGCTGGTCGAGGAGTCCCTTCCCGTTTTCACCCACAGCCACATACCCGCAGAAGAGGTTTCCGGCAGGCCGGGGCTGGGTGTTCATCTCCCGGAAGATTTTAAGTGCTTTTTCGTTGTTGCCGATGATCAGTGTCTTGAAGCCGATTTTCCGGTGGTGGATCTTCCTGATGGTTTGGGAGGTGAGGATCAGCCTGAAGAAGTAGGTGAACGAGAAGTGAAGCAGCAACAGGTTGAAATAGAGCTGGTAGTAGTTCTTATAGGAGTAAACGGTATCGTCGAGCAGCAGGACAAAGAAGATGGCGGTGACCCCGATCACCGAGGTGAGGATGGTTTGCCCCAGTTCGAGGAGGCGTGAACGGCGGTAGACGTTATTGTAAAACCCGGTGATGAAATAAAACAGGAGCCAGCCTGAAGGAATCACCAAAAGACCAATGAAATATTGCGGGGTGAATTCGAGGGGGATGTCGTAGCCGAATTTTACGGGTTCAATGACTTCCTTCCGGTAGATGTAGAAGAGTGTCCAGCTGATGGCTGCTGCCAGGAAATCAAAAAGGAGGTATATTACGGCTTGTTTTTTCTTGTTCATGCCCTTGCGTCAGGTTACGTTCCGTCCCTAAAACTGTTCAAAGCCGGTTTTGTTCATAGAACGGAACTGGCCCGGAAATATTGCCGCAAAAGTAAAACTTTATGTTTTAGCCCCAAGGGGTATAAAGTTCGATTTTCCGGAGGAGATCATTGAGCATGGAAAGGGTGGTGTTATAGGCCGGGAGGTCGGAATGGCGGTACCATCCCTCTTCGTCAAACAGTCTGACGAAGGCTTCCTCTTCATTGACGGGCTGCAAGGGAGGGGTGATTTCCTTATGGTTGAGAGAGCCTTTTCCGGTGAGGTTGTTTCCCTCGAGGTACTTCCCGGGGAGTGCTGCTCTGAGGATGCTGGTCTCGGGGGCGGAAAGGAGGAGGTCGATGTTGAAGGTGGACCAGGTAGGGTAGTCGAACCTGATGTTGATGAAAAGGTGGCCGTTTTCTTCGCGGGGCACACCGGCGACCCTTATTTTTTGGGGCCTGGCGTTAAAGAGGGCCACCGCGTAATAGAGGTATCGTATGAGCAGAGGTTTTTTGTCAGGGATCACGGGGAAGCTCTCCTGGAGGGAGATGCAGGCGGGTTCCTGCCAGAAGGTGGCCAACCGGCCTGTCAGGGGAGCCCTGAGCAGGGGATTATGTATCCTGACCAGGGTTTGGGCTTCATCGGCCAGTTTGAGCAGATCGGCACATTCCTCAGCAGTGAGGTCGGGGAAATCGGTGAAGAAAAGGTGGGTATTTCTTCTGATGGCCAGTTTCAGCAGATCAGGGAATAACAGGGAGGAGCGGTCAACCAGGAGCAGGTCGGCGGCTTCGACCAGTTCCCGCCGGTTGTACTCGGGGATGTCGGGGACTGCAACCCCGGGCCCTTCCGGCATTCCTACCGAGGATTTGCCGAGGATCCTGATCCCACTGGTATTCTTCAGATTCCGGGCATGGCTCACTACCGAAGTCATGCTTCCGATCAAACCTACATTCAGCATAAGACAAAAATAGCCATAAATGGGCTTTGGCCGTTCCGGAGGGGAATAACTTATTAACCCGGCGTGTTAATAAGGATTGTCGCCGGGCCATATCCTTTGGCGGGAAAACCCAATGTTTTTCCATTACCTTTGCGGCAAACCGTTTTGAATGACCTGGAGTGAGAATCCGCGCCATCAGGGGTTGCGCAGGCGCCTTGTTGATGCACTGAAGATCAAGGGGATCAGGGATGAGCGGGTGTTGGCCGCCATCGGGAAGGTCCCCCGCCATGCTTTCATGGAGAGCACCTTCCTCAATTTTGCCTATAAGGACCAGGCCTTTCCCATCGGGGCGGGGCAGACCATTTCGCAGCCCTATACCGTGGCCTTTCAGACCGAATTACTCATGGTGGAGCCCCAGTGCAAGGTGCTGGAAGTGGGCACCGGTTCGGGATACCAGGCGGCCGTTCTCTGTGAGATGGGGGCCAAGGTACACACCATTGAGCGGCAGAAAGAGCTGTTTGTGAAAGCCAGCCAGCTTCTGCCCGAATTGGGCTACCACCCTGCCTTCCATTTCGGGGATGGCTTCCGGGGATTACCCACCTATGGCCCTTTCGACAGGATCATCGTCACCGCCGGGGCGACCTCTGTTCCGGAGGAGCTGAAGACCCAGCTGGTCATCGGCGGAAGGATGGTCATTCCCGTGGGCCCCGACCGGCACCAGGAAATGGTGGTGGTGACCCGCACCGGCGAAACGGAATTTGAAACCGGGAAGCATGGCGGATTTGTCTTTGTGCCCCTGCTCAGGGGCGTGGTCAATTGAAGGTGAAGCGCAATACTGAAGTAACAGGGATAGCCTGTCATGCTCCCAGGAACCAAAATTATTCTGCCTGGCGCTGCATGGGCAGTACCCGGTTGGGATCGCAATCCTGAAACCAGTCCGGCACAGAGCGTCAGTAAAAAATGAAGAGAGCCGATGATTACAATGAAGAGGTTTATAGTCAACCCGCTGCAGGAGAACAGCTATGTGGTTTCCGATGAAACCGGGGAGTGCATCGTGGTGGATGCCGGTTTTTACTATACGGAAGAGTATACGGTGCTGGGCGAATACCTGTCGGCGCAAGGCCTCAAACCAGTAGCGCTGGTCAATACCCACTGTCATTTCGACCATTTGCTGGGGGTGGAACGGCTTCGCGGGGAGCTGGGAATTCCCTTTTACTGCCATGAGGGAGACGCGTTCTGGCTGTCGCAGGCGCCCCGCCAGGCCGCAACCTTCGGCTTCCGGATGGGGGAAGTGTCTCCTGCGGACAGTTATCTATCTGAGGGAGAGATCTTTCATTTCGGGCATTCCACGCTGGAGGTGATACACATTCCGGGTCATTCGCCGGGTCATGTGACCTTTTACTCCCGCGAAGGGGGATTTCTGCTCGCAGGAGATGTGCTGTTTCGGAGGAGCATCGGGCGGACCGACCTTCCGGGTGGCGATTATGACCAGCTGATTGCCGCCATCCGCGGGAAACTCCTGACACTTCCGGAGGAGACCACGGTGTGGCCCGGTCATGGCCCCGAAACGACCATCGGGCTTGAAAAATCGGAGAATCCCTTTCTGGTTTGACAGGGATGGTAATGAATAAAATGATTCCGGCTGAACAAAATCATTCTTTTTGAGGTGCGGGGCGCGTAATTTCGCTGCCCATGACGGCACCTCCTGATCCGGAGAAAGCCCTGGTATGTGCAGTGAAAGGGCCTGACCATCAAGTGAGTGGCTTTGGCATTGCCCATAAATACACGAAGATTTAGGACAACAAATAATTATTTGAACATATGCTTAAAGAAAGTTTTTCCCTCCGTCATATCGGGCCCCGCGCGAGCGAGTTGCCCCACATGCTTGCGAAGATCGGGGTTTCCTCGCTCGGGGAGCTGATCGATCAGACCGTTCCGGCGAACATCAGGTTGAAGAAGCCCCTGCAGTTGGCAGAAGGGCTCACTGAGCGGCAGTATTACAGGAGAATTCTGGAGCTGGCTTCGCAGAACAAGGTCTTCAATACCTACATCGGCATGGGGTATTACGACACGGTAACGCCGTCGGTAATCCTGCGGAATGTTTTGGAGAACCCGGTGTGGTACACCTCATACACCCCTTATCAGGCCGAGATTTCGCAGGGGCGGCTTGAGGCGTTGCTCAACTATCAGACCATGGTGTGTGAGCTCACGGCCATGGAGATTGCCAACGCTTCCCTCCTGGATGAGGCGACGGCGGCTGCCGAGGCGATGACCATGATGTTTGCGGCCCGTTCGCGCCAGATGGTGAAAAACGGGGTCAACCGGATGCTGGTAGATGAAAAGATGTGGCCCCAGACCATCGACGTGCTGACGACCCGGGCCAAACCCCTGGGCATTGCATTGTCGGTGGTGCCGCTCGCTTCGATGGAGATGGCTTCCGACGTCTTCGGGGTGATGGTGCAGTATCCCAATTCCGACGGGGAGATTGTGGATTATTCGGCATTGACGGCAAAGGCCCATGCCAGCGAGGTGAAGGTGGCCGTGGCTGCTGACCTGATGTCGCTGGCCATCCTGACTCCTCCCGGGGAGTGGGGGGCCGATGTGGTTTTTGGCAGCAGCCAGCGGTTCGGGGTACCCATGGGGTACGGCGGGCCCCATGCTGCCTTCTTCGCCACCCGCGACGAGTTCAAACGCATCCTTCCGGGGCGCATCATAGGCATCTCCAAAGACCGCCATGGGAACAGGGCACTTCGCATGGCCCTGCAGACCCGCGAACAGCATATCAAACGCGAAAAGGCAACCTCCAACATATGCACGGCACAGGCCCTGCTGGCCAACATGGCCGGCTTCTACGCCGTATACCACGGCCCGGAAGGCATCCGTAATATCGCCGAAAGAATCCATAGCATTGCCGGATTCCTGGCGTCTAAGATTACAGAACTGGGTTACCGGCAACTCAACGGCCACTTTTTCGACACCCTCCGGATCGAACTGCCGCGCCATGTCAAACGCGAAGACATCGAATGGCTGTCGGTCGACCTGGAGATGAACTTCCGCTATTTCGAAAACGGCGAGGTGGGGATCAGCATCGATGAGACCACCAACCTCGACGATGTAAACTGGATCGTGGAGGTGTTCGCGCGCGCTGCCAACAAGCCCATGGTGAGGATTTCCGCCATTCCGCAGGTTTGGTCGGCGGGAGAGGTCTTCCGCCGGAAAAGCAGCTATATGCAGCAGGAAGTCTTCAATAAGTACCGCTCGGAAACCGAGATGCTCCGCTATATCAAGTCGCTGGAGGTGAAGGATATATCGCTTACCCATTCCATGATTTCCCTGGGGTCGTGCACCATGAAGCTGAATGCGGCCACCGAGATGTTCCCGCTGAGCTGGATTGAATTCAACGGGATCCATCCCTTTGTGCCCAAAAACCAGGCACTGGGTTACCATGCCATGATGGAGGATTTGCGGCGTGACCTGGCAGAGATTACCGGGATGGCCGATGTGAGTCTGATGCCCAATTCCGGGGCGGCGGGAGAGTACACCGGACTGATGGTGATCAGGGAGTACCATGTCAGCAGGGGAGAGGGGCACCGGAATGTGGTGCTGATTCCCTCGTCGGCGCACGGTACCAATCCTGCCAGTGCTGTCATGGCGGGCATGGAGGTGGTCGTGGTGGCCTGCGACGAGCGGGGCAACATTGACATGGAGGACCTCAGGAAGAAAGCGGACCAGTACCGTGACACGCTGTCGGCGTTCATGGTGACCTACCCCAGTACGCACGGGGTCTTCGAGTCGGCCATCGTCGACATGTGCAAGGTGATTCACGATTGCGGCGGACAGGTATATATGGACGGGGCCAACATGAATGCCCAGGTGGGGCTGACCAACCCGGGGATCATCGGGGCCGATGTCTGCCATCTCAACCTGCACAAGACCTTTGCCATTCCGCATGGCGGCGGCGGTCCGGGCGTGGGGCCCATCGCCGTGGCGGCCCATCTGGTGGAATTTTTACCCAGTCACCCGGTGATGAACAACGGCCATGTGGGTATCAACGCCGTGGCAGCAGCTCCCTGGGGCAGCGCCTCGGTACTCCCCATTACCTACGGCTACATCAAGATGATGGGCGGCGAGGGACTCCGGAAAGCTACTGAATACGCCATCCTGAATGCCAACTATATCGCCGTAGCCCTGAAAGACAACTACGGCATCCTGTATACCGGCGAAAACGGAAGGGTCGCCCACGAACTTATCCTCGAATGCCGACACCTGAAGACCACCGCCGGGATCACCGAAACCGACATCGCCAAACGGTTGATGGACTATGGTTTCCACGCTCCGACACTCTCCTTCCCGGTGCATGGCACCCTGATGGTGGAACCTACCGAGAGCGAATCGCTGCAGGAACTCGACCGCTTTATTGATGCGATGAACGAGATCTACAATGAGATCAAAGAGGTGGAAGAGGGTGCTGCCGATGGGGAGGACAACGTGCTTAAGAACGCCCCCCACACGGCCCTTGAGGTCGGGGCAGACGACTGGAGCCATCCCTACAGCCGGCAGAAAGCCGCCTGGCCCCTTGAATACCTCCGGAGCAACAAGTTCTGGGTACCCGTTGGCCGTGTCGACAATGCCTGGGGCGACCGCAACCTGATCTGTACCTGCGGCACGCCAGAGGAATACGCGGGAATGAGGGAATCTTGAATCTGGAATCTTGAATCTGGAATGAGGGAATCTTGAGTCTCGAATCTTGAATGAGGGAATCTTGAGTCTTGAATCTGGAATGAGAGAGTCTGGAATCCTGAATGGAGGAGTCGGGAATCTTGAACGTTAGTGTATAGAGTCCTATGTTGCTGTAGGTTAAGATATTATAATGGTTGAGCAAGAAGAGCGGGTTCTCCATTGGAGAATGATATTCAGTATTCCACTATTCAAGACTCAAGATTCAAGATTCTTTTATGGTAGAGTTTCCAAATGCAAAAATTAACCTGGGATTGTCGGTGACGGAGCGCCGCAGCGATGGTTATCACAACCTGGAGACGGTGTTTTATCCCGTTCCCCTGTGTGATGTGCTGGAGGTGATCCGGGGGGAGACCTTCTCCTTCAGGGCTACCGGACTGGCCATTGACGGACCGATGGAGGAGAACCTGGTGGTGAAGGCGTGGCGGTTGCTGGAGGAGCGGTTTGGTCTTCCGCCGGTAGTCATTCGCCTGCACAAGGTGATTCCTTCGGGGGCCGGATTGGGAGGGGGGTCGGCCGATGCGGCTTTTATGCTGAAGATGGTTGACGAACTCTTCGGACTCGCACTGAGTCAGGAGGAACTGGAAGTTGAGGCCGGAAAACTGGGAGCCGATTGTCCTTTCTTCATCAGGAACACGCCCTCTTTTGCCACCGGAACAGGCAATATCCTTTCCCCCGCAGAGGTGGATCTCTCAGAATTCCATCTGGTTCTGGTGAAACCTCCGGTGCATGTCCATACAGGAAAGGCGTACCAGTCCATCACGCCCCGGCAGCCGGAGATTTCCGTGCGGGAGATCGTGCAACAGCCCGCGGAGAGATGGAAGGGTTTGCTGGTCAACGACTTTGAGGAGCCGGTCTTCCGGATGTTCCCTGAGATAGGTGAAATTAAAGAGGAGTTGTACCGGCAGGGTGCCCTCTATGCCTCCATGTCGGGCAGCGGTTCTGCGGTTTACGGCCTCTTCAGGGCGCTCCCGCAGGGAATCCATGAGCGCTTCCCCAATAATACCTTCATTTTTGTACACGCGCTGTAATCACCTGCGATTGCTTCATCTTTGGTGGTGTAATGTAATCCCGTGCTGCTGCACCTTTTTTGCCCCAATGCAGTAATCCCCGGAAGCTACATCTTCATTGGTGGTGCATGTTAATCCCCGGCTGCTGCATCGTCGTTGGTGGTGCATGTTAACCCCCGGCTATTGCATCGTCGTTGGTGGTGCATTTTAATCCCTGGCTGCACCATCATATTTGCCAGTGTATAGTAATCTCATATCTACAGGTTATCCTCTGTGATCGCTGCGCTAAAATGCATGCAGGGGTATTGGCGTGGCCGTCAGGGCGATCAATAAGGTCTGTTTTACATATTTGCAGACGTGTTTGTCCGGGTCAGATAAATCCCCGGGCTGATGCCGTGCAGCGAAAAAAATCTTTAGATTTGTGGGGAAACCTAATTATCATTTCAAATGGCCCGATCTGTACCCAAAAAGGGACATCATGCCGTGAAAGAGGTCCCCAAAGACCCGGTAAAGCTGATCCACGTTGTCCTGCTGATTTTGTATGGTTATCTCACGGTGTTCACACCCAATATGAACACCTATGATTCCAACGGGCCCAAATTCCTGGCCCTGGCGCTGCTTAATCTGGTGACCTTTGCCTTTCTGTTTTCGCGGAAAGATGTGAAAACCCGTCAGGGCTGGTATTTTGGCTTCTTCGGGAATGCCATGGGAGTGGCCTATACCTTGTTGATGGTGGTCAGTTTGCTCTCTTTTGTCAAGTCGGTGAATGTGACCGAGTCGGTGCTATACTTCAGCAAGGCATTCACGATATTTTCTGCGACCTATCTGGTGTCGGTGCTGGTGATGGCGGAACGCAGGGGCCTCCTGTATCTCTCCGGGGCCATGACCTTGCTGCTGATCTACGAAAGTATCCTGGTGTATAGTGATATCCAGGAGATGATTGAAGAGGGGACCTTCCGGCATATCCTGAAAGTGAAGTCGGGTTATTCGAACAAGAATATCCTGGCTGCCGCCTTGTTTATCAAGATTCCCTTTGCCGTGTGGCTGATGCTTTTCCGGCAGAAGGGGTGGCGGGTGTTGGGGATGACGGCCATCCCCCTGGCCATTTTGGCCGTCTTTTTCATGAGTGCCCGTGCTTTTTACCTGGGGGTGTTTGCATTGGTGCTGGTGCTTTTGGCCTACCAGGGGATTGGTTTCCTCCAGAAAAGAGAAAAGCGATATTTGTGGGATGGTGTGTGGCTGGTGGGTTTTTTACTGGTCGCCCTGGGAACCTTCTCCTTTGTAGAATCGAACTGGTATCCCAAACCGGCTCAGCGAACTCCTGCCCCTGTAGTACAGGAGAGGAGTGACGATACGGCTGCCCCGGTGAATCCTCCGGTTTCTGAAGATGGCGTTTCCGGCGAAGTTCAGGAGCAGGATACTTCCGATGCTTCCGGGGGTGTTCCTGAAGGAGATTCCGCACTTTCGGGGAGTAGCCACCTGGAAGGGTCTTCTTCGGCGCTGGAAGGAGGTGTCGGTCGGGCCACAGAAAGGACGAGGGAGAGCGGTTCCCGGCAAAGCAAGGGGGGTGAGACGAAGATGAGGAGCAAAACCAGTGTGGCCGGACGGTTGTCGACCATCAGCGGGGAGGAAGATTCTGCCAACAAGCGTCTTACCGCCTGGAAACGCTCCTTTCAGCTGATTCGCGAGAGTCCTCTGCTGGGGGTCGGCGCAGGCAACTGGAAAGTGGCCATCCTGAAAATCGAGAACCAGACCAGCAAAGATTATATTTACCAGTATAAAGTACACAACGATTTTATTGAGATTCCGGCGGAAACAGGGATTTTCGGAGGGTTGCTTTTCCTCTCCATTTTTCTGTTGCTCTTCGGGAAGTTCCTTTTCCTTTTTTTGAAGAAAGGCACCCCGTTGACTGTGGAATTGCTGTTCCTGCCGGCCTTGGGTCTTTTTGCCTACAGTTTCGATGCCTTTTTCAACTTTCCCCATGACCGGCCCGAGATCCAGTCTTTGTTTGCCCTGATTGCCGGAACCGGGATTGCCCTGACCAGCCTGTTTCTGGCCGGGAAAAACAACAGGGGGGAGGAGGACGCTGATGCTGAGGTCCTGGCCTTGCGGGCTCCATGGTTGGGCAGGCTTCTGCAGGGAAAGGATAGCGTTCCGGGTGAGGGGATTTCTGTGTCCCCGGCAATGCGGTACTTCACCCTTGGTTTTTTCGTTTTGGTGCAGATGGCTGCCACCTGGGTGCTGGTCCAGAATTTTCAGTCGCTGAAACTGCAGCGGATCGTCAAGCAGGAGATCATGCGCAAGAAGCTGACCTCGCCGGCAGATAAATTCCTGGTGGGTTTTCCGTCCATTCCCAACCTGAATGGAGAAGCAGAACCCATTGCCGTGCAAAAAGCCCGTTTCCTGCTGAATGAAAAACGCTACCGGGAGGCCATCGACCTTCTGAAAAAAGATAAATCAAGTCCGTGGGACAGCCGGCCCGAGTATTTTCTGTCCATGGCTTATAATGAACTGAAGATGCCCGACAGTTCTCTTTACTATTCGCAGAAAGTCTACGAGATAAAACCAAACAATTTCAGGAATATCAGTGTAATGGCCAATAACCTGATTCAGCAGGAAAGAGGAGGGGAAGCGGAGGAGATGGTAGCCGGATATCTGGAGCGGCATCCCCTGGATCCTGATGCCCTGAAGTTTGCCCCGGGATTTTATGACCGGATTGGCAAGCTGGATAAGGCTTCTGAGGTGGCCAATACCGCCTTTGAGCATTTTCCCCGCGATTCGGTGGTGCGCAGGCAGAAAACCTATATCGACCGCAAAGTGGTGATCTCCCTCTACAAGGAGAACTTTGACCAGGCCCTGGAAGCCTTCCGCGGGAAAAGGCACCAGGAGGCCATACGTCTTTTCAGCGATATCCTGGCACAAAAACCCGATTACCTCGAAGCCAGGGAATACAGGGCGTTCAGCTATTACAACCTGCGCGATTACAAAAAAAGCAACGAAGATCTTCAGTATCTTCTGGAACAGGGATTGGTACGTCCCAACCTTTTGAACCTCTTGGGAGTCAATGCATACAGTATGGGGAATAAGGAGGAGGCCTGCAGGTACTTCCGGGAGGCCATGGAGAAGGGGGACAAGGACGGCACCACGAATTACAACCGGTTCTGTAAGCAGATGGAGACCCGGCCGCAATTCCCACCCCCGGGAGGGATAAAATGAGACTAAGAGACTAAGAGACTAAGAGACTAAGAGACTAAGGGGATGAGGGGTTGGCGTGAATGGGACTGACCAGGCGGAGCTGTTAAAAGTGAGCATAGAATGAACAATCAAAATAATGTAGAAAATGAAACGGGCTGGACGCTGGAGATAAAGCCAAGGGAATCGCTTTTTCACCTGAATCTGAAGGAGATCTGGCAGTACCGCGACCTTCTGGAGATGTACATCAAGCGGGAGATCGTCACTTTTTACGAGCAGACCATCCTCGGTCCGCTCTGGTTTTTTTAGAATGAATCTTGTTGCTAAATGTCATTAAACCAATAGGTAAGCTGGTCCAGAGCACTAATAATCCTTTCCCCAGGTTGGAGTTGATATTCAGAAAAAAGGAAATCCTGAGTTTAATATGAATTCATCAACACGTGTAATATATAACACCGGCATACAATATGTCAGGAATGTCGTTTCAGTCCTGGTGTCGTTGTATGTTACCCGGCTTATTCTTGATGCCCTTGGCGTGGAGAATTACGGAATATACGCGGTTGTTGGTGGCGTAGTAGCTATGTTGTCCTTCATCCAGTCGTCGCTTTCGGGGACAACCCAGCGTTATCTCTCCTTCCATCAGGGGAGAGATGATATCTCTATGCAAAGGAGCATATTTAACAATAGTGTGGTTACCCAACTCTTAATCAGCATACTTCTCATCGTTATATTAGTTGCTATAAAACCTCTGCTGTTCAGGGGGATTCTGAATATCCCGGCAACCAGGATGGAGGCTGCCATTTGGGTTTATTATTGCATGCTCGTCTCTCTTTTTTTTACAATGCAGTCAACTCCTTACCTGGCCACTTTGATTGCACATGAAAACATATTATTTGCCACGGTTGTTCAACTGGTTGATACTCTTCTTAAGATTCCCATTGCCCTTTCCTTAACATGGTTTTCGGTTGATCGCTTGAAGTTGTATGCTATTTTAGTGGTTTCTGTTCAGGCTTTGAATTATCTACTATATTATTTGTACAGTAAAAGGAAATATCCAGAAACCACAGGCGTGAGACTCTTTTCTTTTAAAAAGCGCATTTTTTTAGACATGTTTTTCTTCATGGGATGGACGATCTACAGTACGGGTTGTATCGTAGGTAGAACACAGGGGATTGCCATCGTCCTCAACAAGTTTTTCGGTGCAGCCATGAATGCCGCTTATGGGTTGTCCCTTACAGTTTCAGGACAGTTGAGTTTCCTTTCTACTTCCCTGAGAAATGCAATCAATCCACAAATTATTAAAGCAGAAGGGGCAGGTGACCGGAATAAAATGTTACGTCTATCTGAAATTTCCAGCAAATTCTCGTTCATTCTTATGGCCATCATTACAATTCCCGGAATAATTGAAATGAGGTCATTATTATCGCTGTGGCTCAAAGAGGTTCCGGATCATGCCGTTATGTTCTGTCAGTTTATTCTGCTTAGTAATCTGATTGACCAGTTGACTTCAGGTTTAATCACTGCAAATAAGGCTATTGGTGATATCAGGAGTTATTCTTTAATTATTAATACTATTAAATTATTGACGGTTCCTGTGGCTTTGATATGCTTGTATTTTGGTTTGCCAGTAGTATCAGTGATGATTGGTTATGTTTTTTTTGAAATGGTTTGTGCCATTGCGCGTCTTCCTTTTTTACATGTGACAGCCGGATTATCCGTTGACGGTTTTGTTAGCAGGGTTTTTCTTAGACTTTTAACACCTACTCTCTTAACAATTTCAATTTGTTATGCTTATTCTCGTTTATTGAATACCAGTTGGAGTTTTTTAGGCACATTTGGGCTTTCGCTATGCACCATGGCCGGAAGTACATTTCTTTTTGGATTATGCGTGGATGAGAAGAGGTTGATTTCCCAGTTTACAGAAAAGATCCGGAAGCGATAAATAGTTTAATATGTTAAAAATATCATTCTGGGGGGATTGTAAGATAGATGATGTTGATCAAATCAGTTTAAGCACGGAGATATCTGATTTGTTACAGGATGCTACTCTAAACGTTGTCAATTTCGAAGCTCCTGTCAGAAACCAGGGAAAACCCATTAGCAAAACTGGACCCACCCTGTTTCAAAGCGAAGAAACGCCAGTATGGCTGGAAACACATGGTTTTAATGTGATTTCACTCGCTAATAACCATATCATGGATTATGGCGTGGAGGGATATGTGAAAACCATTGAGTTATTCAAGAATTCAGTATTGTTGGGTGCCGGGAATTGGGAGGAAGCATATAGAATAAAAGTCATTGAAATTGAAAGTGTTAAGATAGGATTTTTGTCATTAACTCATTGTGAATTCGGAACTCTGACTGATCAGTATGATTTGGAAAACCATACAGGGGCAGCATGGATCTGTCATCCTGACATACCTTCAGTTATTGTGAAAGGGAAAAGGGAAGTTGATTATTTGTTTGTAATTGCACATGGAGGAATAGAGTTTTTTGATATGCCCCTTCCTGAATGGCGCGATGTCTATAAAGGTTTTGTTGATCTTGGAGCTGATGCGGTTGTGGGATCCCATCCCCATGTTGTTCAAGGCTGGGAAGTTTATAAAGGTAGTCCCATTTTCTATAGCCTGGGGAATTTCTGTTTTCAAAAAAGCAATCCACAGGCTGTTCGGCCAGGATGGAATGATAGTCTGAGTGTTGTATTTACAATTTCTCAGAATTCAGCATCAGGCATGTATTATGATGTACACAATATTCATTTTGATGGGGCTCGTTTGATATTAAGCCATGATGTTGAGCTAAAGATGCATATTGCAGAATTGAACCAAATTCTACAGGATGATAGGGTGTATATAGAAAGGGTGAACCAACACTGTGCAGAATTGCTTCCCAAATATCAATCCAGCTTTTCGTTAAGCGGGTATCATTTCCTTCCATCATTAAAATATCGTTGTTTAAAAAAGCTTATGGGTGTGCTCTTAAGAAGAAAGAAAAGTAAACCAGTGCATATCATCAATAATCTTCGATGTGAAAGTCACAGATGGGCCATACTCAGGGCCATTCTGTTTAAGAACCAGGCTGGGTAGCTGCGTTTGTCAATCAATCTTAATTTATGCGGGTTTTACATATCTCAAATAACTATTATCAGACTGAGGTTTATCGTAATCTTTATTCTGCACTTGAGAAGTATTGCTTTGTGAAGATTCTAGTACCATTGTCCAATGAATTGTATGGTGAGTTTGAGACCAAAAAAACACTACAGAATGAAATCCATTGTTTTTTGGGAAGGAAAAGGATTTTCGGGGTTCAAATCAATTCTTCTCACATTGTAAAACATATTATTTCAAAAGGAATTTCGGAAGATATCGATTTAGTTCATGCCCACTTTGTCACTAGCGACGGAGCTATTGCATATAAACTGTTCAAAGCAACAGGGATTCCATATGTTGTATCAGTCAGGGCTTCATGTCTTAAGGTTTTTGACAGGAAAGTTGCTTTTCATAATATTATAACCGCTTTATCAGTATTGATAAATGCCAGCCAGATAATTTTCCAGACTCCTGTGGCCCGAACTAAACTGATGGAGAAAGTTCCAGTGTGGCTCAGAAAAAAGTTGTTTGAAAAAAGTGAGGTCATCCCAAATGGCATTGATTCGTTTTGGCTTCAGAATAAATTTTTCCTTCGGCCACCAATCCAGGGAAGGAATTTTACAATTCTTAGTGTAGCACGTGTTGAGTTAAATAAAAACTTGGTCACAGTGGCCCAGGTGGTTCAGAAACTAAATGAAAAAGGATATAGGGTTGAATACAAAATTGCTGGTTCCGTGAAGGATCCATTCATCCTCGAAGAATTGGCGAAATATGATCATACACAGTTTATTGGAGCCTGTTGCAGGGATGAATTGTTAAAAGTCTACAGGGAGTCCGACATTTTTGTGATGGTTTCTCATAAAGAGACCTTTGGTCTGGTTTACGGAGAGGCTATGAGCCAGGGGCTTCCGGTGATTTATTCCCGGGGAGAAGGTTTTGACGGTCAATTTGAGGAAGGAGAAGTGGGGTACCATGCCCTTCCAGATAATTTGCAACAGATTGAGGATGTTGTACTAAAGGTGGTATTTGGGTATAAGAGATTGTCAGATAATGCTTTAAGGGAGGTTGACAGATTTGAATGGGATTCCATCGCCATGAAATACTATCAGATCTATTCAAATTCAGTGAGTAGATGAAAGTGCTGTTTTGTGTTTAGAAATATTATCTGATTTTGGGGTATTCTTCATGTAGATTATCGATAAGATTTGTCACTGTTTTTTCATGATTAATTAGTAAAATGAACAGAATAGAATTCATGAAAAGGCTTCGGCCAATCACTTTTCCTTTTGCGCTTCTCAGAGATGAATGGCGGTTTCTTTATTCCCGTTATCTTTTACTAAATAACCCCAGAAAGCTTACAGAAAAGATCTATTTCAGAAGACTTGGGATACCCCTTGATCTGGAAAATCCGAAAAACCTCAATGAAAAAATCAATTGGTTAAAATTGTATTCTGACACCTCCCGGTGGACTGAATTAGCGGATAAGCATAAGGTTCGGGATTACGTTGCAGAATGTGGTTTTGAAAATATGCTAGTTCCATTATATGGTGTTTTTGAGTCTGTAAATGATATTGATTTCAATAAACTGCCAGAATCATTTGTCTTAAAGCCTACCAATGCTTCAGGGATTGTTCTTGTGGTCCCTGATAAAAATAAGATTGATTTTGAATATATGCGCAGAGAATTGGCTAACCAGATGTCAAAATGGCCCAGGAAGGCTATTCTCTCAGGTGAATTTCATTATTTACCCATAAAGCCACGAATCATTGCTGAGAAATTCCTGGAGGAAAAGAATAAGGATTATAGCAAGACTTTGATTGACTACAAGATTTGGTGTTTTAATGGTGAACCATTCAATGTTTTTGTTTGCTCAGATCGTACAGACAATAGTTTAGGCGTGTCTCTTTTTGATATGAATTGGACTGATATTTCAGAGAATCTGGTTTATAAGGGAAGATATAAACAAGCAAAGAGGATCCCAAAGCCAGTTACTCTGGATGAAATGATTTCTGCCTGCAAGGTATTATCTAAAGGATTTCCTCAAGTGAGGATTGATTTTTATGAAGTCAACAACAAACCCTATATTGGAGAAATGACTTTTACATCCTATGGGGGTAGAACAAAGTCAATGACCTCTGAGTATTTGTTAGAATTAGGCGAAAGAATTGTTTTGCCTCCCAAAAGATCACTGAATAAGGTAACTCTTTATTCCTAACTTTGTGGAAATCCTTCACATTACATCCATACTTCCATCGCCACTTAAATCAAGAGAAAATGAAAATGATATTTTGATTAGATTGGCAATTGAATATGAGAAGAAGTTTCCGGAGGACCACCATCACTTTTGGTACATACTGCCTTACAGCAATCGGATTTTTTCTGTTCTCAAGCCTAAATGGAAAGAATATTACCAATTGATTCAGTCGGGCGGTTATTATCTCGGCGATTATAGGATTCATGTTTTTGGATTTCCCACTTTCAAACAAGATTTAAAGATCAGATCCCTGTTGACTTATTTGGGATACTTATTAAACCGCAAAAGGATTGAGCAGCTTTTGATAAATGACCGACCTGATGTTATTCATTCCCACAACATGATGAATAATATGGAATTGGGGGAGATATTAAGGAGAAAACTGAATTGCAGGCTGATTCAGTCCCTCAGGAACGTGAATCCCTACTCATTAAGCAGATTGAAGACCGGTGCGGTGAAGGCCGACTTCATTCTTTCAATAAATTACATTGCAAAAGAGGTATGTTCCCGTTTCCTCGAAAAGGAAGCAGTAATGATCCCTCACCCTGTGGATGATCGGCTGTTTGTAGACATCGATTCCATTCAAAAAGTGGCGATTCCGGTCAAGTTGGTAAGTGTTTGTAAGCTCATTAAGTTGAAAAACATTGATAAAGTATTGCAAGCCCTGGCAAGGAATAAACAGGAATTTGTTTACACGATAATCGGGGAGGGACCTGAAAGGGCATATTTAACCGGGTTAGCTCTTGATCTTGGGATTTCTGAACAGGTGAAATTTCCGGGACAACTGCCTTATTCAGCCCTAGCAGATGAACTAAAATGCTATGATTTATTTATCATGCCCAGTTATCCTGAGACGTTGGGAAGGGCCTTTTTTGAAGCTATGGCATCTGGATTGCCTGTCGTGGGTGCTAAAAATGCTGGTGTTGACGGTATAATAAAGCATGGGGTGCATGGATTTCTTGTCGATCCGAACAATATTGAGGAGATTGCTGATGCTATTTTTAATTTTACCCAAATGCCTATTGAGTTACAGTCCGACATGAAAAGATCCGCAGCTCTCCTGGCACAACAGTTTACATGGAATACTACCTTGGAGAAATACTATCAGTTGTATCATGGCGAGTATTCTCTGCCTGAATAATATTATTCTCATCATTCAATCTCAATGAAGATAAATTCATGAAGGTCGCCCATTTAACTTCTGTTCATTTCCGTTATGATACACGCATATTTCTTAAGCAATGCAAGTCACTATCTGAACATGGATTTGAGGTTACTCTGGTTGTAGCTGACGGGGAAGGAGATGAGCAAAAAGAGGGTATTCAGATCATCGACGCCGGCACAACCGGAAGCAGGTTATCCCGAATCTTCATAAAAGGGTATCACGTCATTCAGAAGGCAAAGAGCGTTCAGGCTGATCTTTATCATTTGCATGATCCGGAGCTCCTTTTGTACGCACTTTTATTGAGAAGGCAGGGTAAAAAGGTGATATTTGATATGCACGAAAATCTCCCCAAACAAATTCTATCCAAATTCTATATCAAAGCACCCTTCAGAAGAATTTTAAGTTTCACTATTCGTCATTTTCAGAATCTCCTGTTCCGGTCTATTCCCGTTGTGTTTGCTGAGGAATCATATCCCCATGATTTTCCAGAAATCAGGAAGAGCGTCATTGTTCTGAATTATCCGGTTTTAGGAAAAATTAAGGGAGTTTTGTCTGACATGTCAAAACCTTTTACAGTGGGTTACATGGGGGAGATCAGTCAGGAACGTGGTGCATTATTACTACTTAGTGCTGTCCATCAATTACGGTTAACCGGGCAGAATATCCTGATCAAATTTGTTGGTCCCGCCAGGGAGGAAGTCACTTCTTCTGAAATATACAGGGTGGCCATTCATGAAGGTTGGGCTACCTTTACCGGAAGGTTAAAGCCGGAGGAAGCCTGGGAAAGAATCAGCGCATGCCATGCAGGCGCAGCCGTTTTTTACCCATCGCCCAATTTTGTCGATTCCCTGCCCACCAAACTATTTGAATATATGGCTTTGGGAATGCCAACCCTCGTATCCGATTTTCCTTTATACAGAGAAATTGTTCAAAATGGGAACTGCGGTATTTTAGTGAATCCTGACCGCATTGAAGAAGTTAAAAATGCCATTCTTTATTTCCATACTAACAGGGAGAAATCACGGCAGATGGGTGAGAATGGGAAAAACTACGTGATGGAGAATTTCAATTGGGAAGCTGAATTCAGGAAACTGGCGGTCTTCTACGAAAATTGCTGATTTTGTTTAAAACCAATAAAACAAGCATGGTGCTTCGAACACAAAAGAAGAATGGTAGCTGCCCAATGCGAGTTCCGCGGGCATGATGAACAGTCCCTGGCCAAACAATTATATAACAGAAATGCAATTGATTAATTAGCGGCTATACTAATGAATTCTGTGATTGAATCCCTAAAAGTGGTCATTTGTCCATGAAGGAGAAAACATTTCGGGCGCTGGCTGAACGATGCTTTACAGAGCACCGCGACCGGCGCTTGGCGGTGGAAACATCAGGTAATCAGGTATTAAGCTATACCGAGGGTTATCAGCTGGTTCAACTGGCTTCAGCTCAACTTAGGCAACAGGGTATCGGGAAAGGGGATATCATTCTCACCTATACTCCTTTGTCCCTGGAATCGGTCATCCTCTGCTGGGCATGCCTCTATAATGGGGTTGTTTTTGTCCCTGTTGACCACAACTGGCCCCTTGAATTGCTGCAATTCATTTTGAAAGAAACCGCTCCCAAAATCGTACTGACCGATGCATCTCGGGTAAACGGTCTTGCCGGAATGGATTACGACGGCATGCTCCTTCTGGCGGGATCCCAACAGGAGTATCTTTTGGCTCCTCTTTTCCTGGAATGGCTTTCTCCGGTTGACCCTGAAGGAAAAGAAGCTGAAGTTATGGTTCAGGGGCTCGACGCATCTACTTCAGAGGAAATGGTTTCTCCGAATGACCTGGCTGTGATCCTCTATACTTCCGGTTCCACAGGCCTCCCCAAAGGGGTGATGTTGTCGCAGCAGGCACTCTTTAACAGCGGTCATCTTATTGCCACCCATTTCAGGTGGGAACCCGGTGATCTTTTTATGAACCTGGGCGACCTTCATTCTATGAGCGGATTGCGCAACACCTGCTTTGCCCCGCTGCATGCCGGCGCTTCCTTTGTGATCGCTTCACCTGAAGAACGGAATAACATACTTCTCTCCCTGGAACTCATCCAGGCTTTGGGAATCACCTACCTGGGGGTAGCGCCAACTGTGATCAGGCAAATGAATATACTCTGTTCCGAATCACGGAAAAGCAAGACCTCCTCCCTGAAAGCAGTGATGTGTACCGGCGGACCCTTAACTAAGGAACAACTTCGTTTATTTTGGGAAAACTACGGGATTCCAGTCCTGAATTATTACGGATTAACAGAGACGGCCGGCATCTGTTCGGGACATACCCTGGATACCTTTGACCCTGAGGACAACAGCATCGGGCCCGCTTCGGGAGCTGAACTGATCGTTTTTCCCAGTGCGGAATCCGACGATGAAGAGGGGACAGGCGAATTACTTGTTAAAAGTGAAAACCTGATGAGCGGTTACTACAAACGAGAAGAAGAGACTTCCCGGGTATTGAAAAATGGCTGTTTCTATACCGGCGATATAGTACGCCAGAGAACAGACGGTTGCTTTGAACTTTTAGGCCGAAAGAGAAATATCGTTAAAAATATACACTCCGAACTCATTTATCTCGAGGAGATCGAAAACGCCCTTGAATCCCATCCATCCGTTCTGGAGGCTGCCACCTGTCCCTACGCACGTCTCGAAGAGGATGAGAAGATCGTCGCCTTTGTGGTCTGTAAAGACTGCGCCGGAAAGGATGGTCAACAAATTATCAACGACATCAGGGGATATATGGCTCAAAAGGTGGGTAAAAACCGGATGCCCTGGTGTTACTACCTTGAAGAACAGCTCCCCCGGAGTACCGCAGGCAAAATCCAGCGCCAACTTCTAAATGAGAAACTCAATGGATATATTAAAGAGCACCGTACCGGCTATTTTTAAAAAGGCTTTCCTCCGGAAGGGAAAGTTTATCGTTTTTGGGGATCAGTTGTTGACTTATCCGGAATTGCAATCCACAATAGCAAGGTATACCACTTATTTCCGGCAGAGAGGCATTTTGCAGGGTGACCAGGTCCTTTTTTCTTCAGCAAATGAGCGTTTTGTATGTCTTTTTTATATCTCCCTGATCGCCAATGGTATCACTGCAGTCTTTCTCGATCCGGAGTCGGGCGCTGACCGGGCAAATGCCATTATTAACCACTGTAAGGCCCGGTTCATTTTTGCCGATCAGGAAATCGGGGAAGCATGGAACCTGGAAAGTAATGACTTCAGGGAGGTAACCTCTATTCACCACGGACCGGAGAATGGTTTGCTGCAAAAATTACTCAACAGGAAACGGCAGGAGTCTTCCACTTTCCCGGCGTGCATTGACCTTTTACCGGCATCAGACCTCCCTGAGGAAATCGATCCTCTAACCGATGCCTATATCTTGTTTACTTCGGGTACAACCTCTGCTCCCAAGGGGGTCAGAATCTCCCATCGGGCTCTGTTTTCCCATTTAGAGACGCTTTCCAAGGTATATCAATTAAACAGCAACGCACGGATTTTTAATAACCTCATGCTGTCACATTCCGATGGCATGGTACAGGGTCCGCTGTTGGCTTTGGTAAATTCCGCTACGTTATTCCGGCCTTTTCCCTTCACCATCCAGCGGATCGAAGACAGTTTCGATGTTATTTACCGCGAAAAGATCACCCATTGGGTGATGGTCCCCACAATGACCGGACTGGTTTACCAGTTTAAACAGAACGATACGGATACACTGAATAATGGATCTTTTCAGTTTGTCATATCCTGCGGAGGAAAGCTGGAAGCTCTGCTGTGGCAGCAATTCGAGGAGAAGTTTAAGGCCATGATTATTAATGGGTATGGCCTTACGGAAACAGTGGCGGGCGGATTATTCGCCGGACCTGATGCAGAATCGCATGTGATCGGCACCATTGGGAAGCCTGTTGATTGTGAGGCCAGGATTGTCGGGGAGGACCTTAAAGAGAAAAAGGTGGGTGAAGTGGGTGAAATCTGGCTCCGGGGAAGTCTGCTGATGAACGGTTATCTGGAGTCTCCGGAAGCCAATAAGGCGGCCTGGTCAGGTGATTGGTTTAAAACCGGGGACTTGGGTTATGTGGGCGAAGATGGATGTTTCCGGATTACCGGAAGGAAAAAGCTGGTCATTATAACGGGGGGGATCAATGTGAGTCCGGAGGAGATCACCGAGGTGTTACACGCCCATCGTGCAGTGAAAGAAGCGGTCACCTTTGGCGTTGAGGACCCCTTATGGGGCGAAATTGTAGCCTCAGCCATTGTGGTTAGGGAAAACCAGGCCCTAAGCCGTGAGGAAATTGTGGCCCACTGTCGCAAACACCTGGAGGAGAATAAGGTGCCCAAGAATATCTTTTTTGTAGAAGACCTTCCTTATGGACGCTCTGGAAAAGTCATCATAAATGAAGTCCGGAGAATGGTGGCCGGGCACCTTGTGTCTGAATCAGGGACAAATCACAAGGAGAACGATTTTATGGCTGCTGTCTCCAGAATCCTGCAAATGCCTGCAGAATCACTGAGCCTCGATTTGGCCGCTGAAGACACTCCGGAGTGGGATTCCATTTCCCACCTCTTTTTAATCGCGGAAATGGAGAAAATATTCCAGATTGAAATTTCTCCCGTCGAGGTGATGAACATTAATAAGTTGTCGGACCTCCTGGCCGTGGTCGAAAATAAGACCCTAAGATGAAATATCCATGCATCATTTATGCTCCAACCGCGATAATTAACCACATGGATATTACATGTGTTTCACAAGTTCAACCATGTAAACGTAATAATTTAAACACATGAAACGGCCGGCCGATTCCCCGGGAATGCCCCTGAAAATATGGGTAGTGGCCTTTTCCCTGGCTTTGGGGATACTTGCGGGGATCTGGCAGATCTATAAAGTCAGGGATCAGAAGGTGGGGGCTTTAAGACCCCGGGTGATTCAAAAAGCAAGTGCCCCGAAAGATTCCATAGAGGCCTATTTCCTGGGATCCTCCCTGACCCGGTATGCCCTGTTAGAATACCAAACGATGGACTCCCTGCTGGCGGGAAATGTATTTCATTATAAGGTCGTCACCGGCATGGGGACCAACCTTTCGGCCTTCAACTCTTGTCTTGGTGAGATCAAGGCCCTCAGGCCAAAACATCTTTTTATTGAGTCAAATGTGGCCACCCTTAATTACCAGGGAAACTCCCGGAAGGCCTGGCAATATGCACTCTCCCGGTTCAGGACCCGCCTGGCCAGGATTCCTGTCTATCTGACCAAAATGAAAGGGGGTGCCCTGGAACTGCTCGACCGTAACGTGCCTGAACCCTTTTCAAACAAATTTAAAACAAAACTCGATTTTGATTTCATTGATGAACGGAATCTGGAACTGAGAGGTCAGGTCTTAACCGTCAGAAAAATCAATGACTTTCCGGAATGGGTCCGGTTCTTTAAAGATGCCGATAGTTTGGGCATTCATATTTTCCTGCTGGAAATCCCCCGTTCCCGGGAGGCAGAGAAACACCTCCCCCCTGAACTAAAACAGCAATACAAGGCTTTGATCGACCTGTTTAACAACGCATACGGCATTTCTTACCTTGATTTTCCTGAGGAACTCGGTTATGTGGAGTTCTACCACGATCGGGCACATCTCAACAGAGCAGGCAGTTTTTATTATGTGGACTGGTTGTTGAGAGAGCTGAAATCCAGGCAAATAATACTCGAATCCAAATGAGTTTTGTCTCCCTTGCTTTTCTCTCCTGGGTATTCCTGTTTCTGTTGGTTTCCCGGATAACTGCCCTCAAGTACAGTCCATATATCCTGGTGCTTTTTGGAGGAACCTTTGTCTATTACATGTCGCCCTTGGCTGCTGCTTTTTTGCTATTGGAATCCCTCCTCAGTTATTATGTTGTACGAATCAGGAAATTAAAGCAAGGTGTTGTGGCTTTGTCAACTGTGGCCCTTGTTTTCGGAGCCTTTCTGCTGTTCAAATACCTGGCATTGGCGGGATCGCTGATCCTGCCTCTGGGGATATCCTATTTCACATTCCGATTGATCCATTACGTGCAGGAAGGGTACAGGGGGCGACTCAGGGAGCACTCCCTGATCGAATTCCTGGCTTTTATGACTTTTTTCCCCACCTACCTGGCTGGACCGATCAACCTGTTCCCTGACTTCCTGCAAAACCTCAGGAGGAGAAAATGGGATAACAGCCGGTTTTCGGGCGGATTGGAGCGCATGGTATACGGATATGCCCAATTGGTGGTGCTGGGAAATTACGGGGTAAATTACTTGCTTAAAAACTGGCTCGCAGGCAGTTTGACGGCCAGTGAGGGGTTTGGACCTTTGGTGATCCAGTCAGTTTACCTGTGGCTTGACCTTTATATACGGTTTTCGGCCTATAGCAGCATTGCCATCGGGGTTGCGGCCATGGCAGGTTTCAATGTGCCGGAGAATTTTAATTATCCCTACCTGGCCACCAATATCAGGGAATTCTGGAACCGTTGGCATATGTCGCTGACCCACTGGTGCCGGGAGTATATTTTTATTCCGGTGGCCGCCATCACCCGGAGACCCTTCATCGCTATCGGGGCCACCATGATCACCATCGGTATCTGGCATGAGCTGAGTCTCCGCTATATTTTATGGGGTGTATACCACGCCATGGGAATTACTGCTTTTGAGAAATATTCCAGGGTAACCAAAGGTCTGTTCCCGCGAAATAGAATCTTCCTCACCATGGGAAAAGTGGTTAGCGTTGCTGTAACTCTGGCATTCGTTATTCTGAGCTTCCCGGTAACCACCCTGGTGAATAACTTTATTCTTAACATGTTCCGATGACTTACCGCTTTTTTTGCCGATATTTCCGTCCGTGGCTCGCTGGACTGATCACTGCCTTGTGGTTTGCCTTTCTTTTGGTCATCATCTTTATCTTCTCGGGTTATAGTGAGGGGGCGTTTGTTTACATTAATTTCTGATTTTCATGGGTGATACAGCCAGGAAAAACCTTTGCGGACAAAAGCTGCCCTCGTTTCTGAACAGCCGTGACGGATGGGGGAAACTCTTCGAAATGAAGCGCTCACCTTACCCGCACCTTCATCAGATAGAACCTACCAATGCCTGTCCCTACAATTGCATCATGTGTCCACGCGGAAAAGAGATGAAACGCCCCGTCGGGTTTATGAAGATGGAACTGTTCCAAAAGGTCATGGATGAAGTGGCGACATTCCCTGAGGAGATCAAAAGAAAGGAAATCGAATTGTTCCATTTCGGGGAATCATTGCTCCATCCGCTATTTGCCGAAATGAATGCCTATGCCGCTGCCTGCGGACTAAATACCATGCTTTCTGTGAACGCCATTGAACTGACCGGTCATTTGGCTGAATTACTGGTCAGGGGAAATGCCGGGAAAATCGTCGTTTCACTTGATGGATATGACGCAGAGAGTTTCCAGAAAATCAGAGGCAGAAAAATCGATTACAACCAGGCCATCGAAAATATCGTTCAGCTGTCAGTGATTATTAAAGCGCTCAACAGTTCCACAAAACTGTTGGTCAGGATGATTTCCATGAATCTGAATGCCCATATGAAGGAATCGTTCCGGAGTTTCTGGCAAGAAAATGGAATCGACGTGGAAATTCGTCGTTTTTTCCCCTGGGGGGAAAAGAAAATGGTAGAACTGGGTGAATACGACAAGTATCCCCCCTTTATGCCGTGTCCGTTTGCCTGGCAGTATGTGGTGGTTCAGTGGAATGGAGATGTGGTCGCCTGTTGCCGCGATTACAACGCTGAAAACAAAATGGGGAATGTGAAAGATGCCTCCCTCGTGGAGATATGGAACGGCAAAAATTACATGGCCTTCAGGGATGAGATGATCAGGGGGGAATACCACAACACCATTTGCCAGCCCTGTATGGATATTTATTACACAGAATAAAAGTAAATCATTCCTATGAACCGGAGCGTATCCATCATTATCCCCTGTTACAATGCAGGGGAGAAAATCAGGGAAACCCTGAATTCACTCATTCGCCAGAGCTATACCCAGTGGGAGGCGATCGTGGTGGATGATTGTTCTACAGATCAATCAGTCGGTATTATTTCTTCTTTTGTAAGGGATGACCCCAGAATTAAGCTTATTAAAATGGAAAAGAACTCAGGTGGACCATCTGCTCCGAGAAACCTGGGAATCGCTTCTGCAAAGGGTGAACTGATTGCCTTCCTCGATAGTGACGATATCTGGATGCCTGAAAAACTGGAACGTCAATTGACGTTCATGGAAAAGAAAAATGCCCTGCTTTCCTGTACTTCTTACGAACTGATCGACGAAACCGGAACCCCTAAGAATAAGGTGATCCATTGTCTTCCCATCCAGAATTACAAGAAATTTCTGCGTAATACCAACATTGGTTTTTCTTCCTCTGTTTTGTACAAAAACCTTCTTGACGGCATTCAATTCAGGCCGTTCCCAGTGGCCGACGACAACCAATTCTGGAAGGATGTATTCCGGAAAGGTTACACCATGTATGGACTTGATGAGGTTTTAGTGCAATACCGGGTTCAGAAAAATTCCATCTCTTCCAATAAAATGAAATGGGCAATACTCATTTGGAAATCTTACCGCAGGACTGAGAAATTCAGCTTTGTGGAATCGCTTTATTATTTCAGTTGCTACGCGTTTAATGCCATCAAAAAACGAATATAAATCAAGGTCTTATGATTGAATTCTATTATCCGGTGCCAATTGTTCAGATTATCCTTGCTTTTGTGATCGGATTTTTACTGGTATTTACGGTTATCCCGGTCATCATCAGGATCTCCCGGTTAAAAAATCTCTATGATGAGCCAAGTGACCGCAAAATCAATAAAATGGTGGTTCCCAATCTGGGAGGGGTAGCCCTCTTCATTGGGGTATCCATTGCGACCTTGCTAAGTCTGAATCAGTTTGAGTTTATAGAATTCCGTTATATCCAGGCAGCGCTGATTATCCTCTTTTTTACCGGCATTAAGGATGATATTCTGATTATCTCGCCCACCAAGAAATTTATGGCACAGGTTATTTGTGCCCTAATTCTGATTGTGGCGGGAGGTATCAGGTTTACAGACCTTCATTTTATTCTCGGAATCCGCGAAATCCCTTATGTGGCCAGTCTTCTGATCAGTGTGACTGCCATCGTTGCCATCATCAACGCGATCAACCTGATCGACGGGATTGACGGATTAGCCGCCTCCTCGGGCATTTTCGCCGCCATCCTTTTCGGCACTAAGTTTCTTATTATGGGAGAAAGCCATTATGGTGTCCTTGCAAGCGCAATGGCTGGGAGTTTGATCGCCTTCCTCTGGTTCAACCTCTTCGGTAAAGAGAATAAAATTTTCCTGGGAGACACAGGATCCCTTATTCTTGGTTTGCTGATTGCCGTCATGGTGATACAGTACAACGAATTTGCCCTCCGCTTTCCTTCCCAGGAAATCGCCTTTTCTCCCATCTTCTCCCTGGCCATCCTGGCTACCCCCCTGGCCGACATGATCCGCGTCTTCACCCTCCGCATCCTGCAGGGCCGCTCCCCCTTCTCCCCCGATATGAATCATATCCACCACCGCCTCCTCAAACTCGGCTACTCCCACCTGACCAGCACCCTCATCATCGTGGCCACGAACGGACTGATCATCGTTCTGGCCTTTGCCTTCCGCTTCCTCAACAAGCACCTGCTCATGGGACTCCTTATCCTGGTCATCTTCTTCCTGCTGCAGCTCCCCGACATCGTCCTGAAAAGACGGTTGAGACGCCAGGATGTTTATTGATGAATTCCGGTGAATAAGGCGAATGCCTTACGATAGTTATGTTCCGGATGCATAGTAGTTCCCGACATTCCGGAACGGTTAAAGTGAAAGAAAAGTGGTAAATTGCATAACGTAATTTACCACTTTTTTTTCTGAATCATGACTGCCAAAACAGCATTAATAACCGGTGTCACCGGCCAGGATGGCGCTTACCTGAGCGAGTTCCTCCTGAAAAAGGGGTATGTGGTGCACGGCCTGAAACGGCGCAGCTCCCTCTTCAACACCGAGCGGATCGACCATATCTACCAGGACCCCCACGTCGAGAACCGTAATTTCACCCTCCACTACGGCGACATGACCGACTCGATGAACCTCACACGGATCATCCAGGAGGTGCAACCCGACGAAATCTACAACCTGGCGGCCATGAGCCATGTGAAAGTCAGCTTTGATACGCCGGAATATGTGGCCAATGCCGATGGGGTGGGGACCCTCCGCCTCCTGGAGGCCGTCAGGCTGCTGGGACTTACAGCCAAAACCCGCATCTACCAGGCCTCCACCAGCGAACTCTTCGGAAAGGTCAGGGAGGTCCCCCAAACCGAACACACCCCCTTTTATCCCCGCTCCCCCTATGGCGTGGCCAAGCTTTACGCCTACTGGATTACCATCAACTACCGGGAGGCCTACGGCCTACACGCCAGCAACGGCATCCTCTTCAACCACGAAAGCCCGGTCAGGGGTGAAACCTTCGTCACCCGCAAAGTGACCCGCGCTCTGGCGCGTATCGCCATGGGCATGCAGGAGCGGTTTTACATCGGCAACCTTTCGAGCCGCCGCGACTGGGGCCACGCCAAAGATTATGTAAGAGCGATGTACCTCATTCTGCAGCAGGATGAACCCGACGATTATGTCATCGCCACCGGCATCACCACCTCTATCCGGGAATTCATCATCAGGGCCGCCGCAGAAATAGGCCTGGAAGTGGCGTTCCGGGGAGAAGGCGCCGGTGAAACGGGATGCCTGGCCGCCGTCGATGAAAAGGTGTTCACCGCCAAGGTCGGCGATAAGTTTCTTGAACCCATCCGCCGGAAAGTGGCAGAACACCATGTCGTCGTCGCTGTCGACACCGCCTATTTCCGCCCTACGGAAGTCGACCTGCTCATCGGCGATCCCACCAAAGCCCACGAAAAACTGGGGTGGATCCCCGAATATGACCTCGACGGACTCATCAGGGAGATGATGGAGGGCGACGTGAAGCTGATGCAAAAAGAGAGTTACCTTAAAGAGGGTGGGTTCAGAATCCTCAATTATTTCGAGTAAACCGGGCGTTACAGCATGCAACAGGGAGTGAATTGTATAACTATGATGGAAAGGCCGGGAAAACCTTCCCGCCAAAACTGAATGAAACGATGTCGGGAAGATCTGAAACAGCAAATGGAAAAGAACAGTAAAATATATGTGGCAGGCCACAAGGGGCTGGTGGGGTCAGCCATCTGGAACAACCTTCTCTCAAAGGGGTATACCCGGCTGGTAGGCCGCACCATCGATGAGCTGAACCTCCTCGACCAGCAGGCCGTAGGCCGGTTTTTCACGGACGAGAAACCTGAATATGTTATCCTGGCCGCCGCTAAAGTGGGGGGCATTGTCGCCAATAACACCCTCCGCGGGGAGTTCATCTACGAAAACCTGCAGATCCAGAACAACGTCATCCATCATGCCTGGCTCCACGGCGTCAAAAAACTGCTTTTCCTGGGTTCTACCTGCATCTACCCCCGGGATGCTCCCCAGCCCATGAAAGAAGAGGTCCTGCTCACCTCTCCCCTTGAATATACCAATGAACCTTACGCCATCGCCAAAATCGCCGGACTGAAACTTTGCGAGAGCTACAACCTCCAGTATGGCACCGACTTCATTGCCGTCATGCCCACCAACCTTTATGGTCCGAACGATAACTTCGACCTCGTAAAGGGCCATGTCCTGCCGGCCCTCCTGCGCCGGATCACCCTCGCCAAATGGCTGGAAGAGGAAAACTGGCCTGCCATCAGGCACGATCTGAACAATCGTCCGGTGGCGGGAGTCTCCGGAGAAAGTGCCGAAAATGATATCCTCAGAATGTTCGACAAATCCGGCATTAAAAGAGAGGGGCCCGCATCCGGGCAGATGAAGGAGAATGTCGTGGTCGAAATCTGGGGAACGGGCACCCCGAAGCGGGAGTTCCTCTGGAGTGAGGAGATGGCCGATGCCTGTGTTTTCATCATGGAACGGGTAGGCTTCCGCGACTTGGCAGCCCTCAGCCAGAAGGAGGATGCCCATAGGGGAGATGAGTCCCCTGACCTGCGGGAAACCCGCAACACCCATATTAACATCGGCACCGGAAAGGAGATCTCTATCAGGGAACTGGCTTTCCTGATCAGGGAGATCATCGGTTTCAAAGGGAATCTGGCCTTCGACCCGTCAAAACCCGACGGCACACTGCGGAAACTTACTGACCCCTCCAAACTCCACGCCCTGGGCTGGCACCACCAGATCGATATCGAAGAGGGTATCAGACGATTAAACAGCTGGTACCATTCCTGACCCCCTGCGCCTGCCCTGTTTTTTCTCCTGTTTCCTGTCTCTATTAGGATGGATGCACCAAAATGATAATTTTGTGGTCTTTCCTCCGGAAGGTCTTGCCTCATGGTGCAGGTCAGTGGCCAGAACGATGGGGCAATCCGGGGAAATGTGTGACTTATTATCATGAAGAAAAAAGTATTTGTCAGCGGTTGTTATGACATGCTCCACAGCGGGCATGTCGCTTTCTTTGAAGAGGCGGCCTCCCACGGGGATCTTTACGTGGGACTGGGTTCCGACCGCACCATCGCGGAGCTGAAAGCCCGCAGGACCATCAACGCCGAGCAGGAGCGCCTTTATATGGTTAAAGCCCTCAGGGTGGTGAAGGACGCCTGGATCAACAGCGGTTCGGGACACCTTGACTTTGAAAAGGAACTCAGGACTTTGAAACCCGATATCTTCTTCGTCAATGAAGATGGCTTCACCCCCTCGAAGCAGCGTTTATGTGATGAACTGGGCATTATACTGGTGGTGAGCAGACGGATTCCCCGTGGCGGCTTGCCTGCCCGTTCAACCACCGCCCTGCGCAATGAGTGCCGCATCCCCTTCCGCCTCGACCTGGCCGGGGGATGGCTCGACCAGCCCTATGTCTCCAAATACTGGCCCGGACCGGTGATCACCATCTCCATAGAGCCGGAAATTGAATTCAATGACCGCAGCGGCATGGCCAGCAGCACCCGCATTAAAGCCATGGAACTCTGGCACAATGATATCCCTGATGGCCACCGCGAAAAACTGGCCCACACCCTTTTCTGCGTCGAAAATCCACCTGGCTCGGGCTACGTCAGCGGATCGCAGGATTCCATCGGAATTGTATTCCCGGGCGTTAACCGTCTCGACTACCCCCGTGGCAGCTATTGGCCGGAAAATATCACCACGGTTACCGATCCGGAAATCCTCTCCTTCATCGAGGAGAACCTGTGGTTCATCAACCTCTCGCCTCGTGCCGGGGACTATGACGTCCTGGCCGGCACTAAAATCCACGAGGCGGGCGCCCGTGCCCTGGCCCTGGCCGCAGAAGCCGTCTGGAAAGCCCTCCTCCAAAGAGATTTGCCCCGGTTCGGACTGGCCTTCCGCGAATCATTCGAAGCCCAGGTGAGCATGTTCCCCGGAATGGTCAACCCCGTCATCCTGGAAACCATCCGCCGCTATGAGAAGAATGCACTGGGATGGAAAATCTCAGGCGCCGGAGGCGGAGGCTACCTGGTCCTGGTCTCCCCCAAACCCGTCGAAAACGCCATCCGCGTGACCATCCGCAGAGGCGGCATAGAATAACTGTTCATAAGGCACAAGCTGCCTCTGTGGGAAGACCGCTGGTCGCTCTTCATAGTCTATCTGTTCCCGTGAGAGACCGCCAATCGCTCTTCAAGGTCTATATGCTTCTGAGAGAAGACCGCTGATCGCTCATTTTGTATCAGCTGCGTCTGTGGGAAGACCGACAATAGCTCATCATGGTTCATCTGCCTCCGTACAAACGGTGACGATTGACAAATCCAAAGATCTCTCTTGTGCATACACCCCATTTCTCTTTTACTTCACATTTATCCCCGTAATCTCCTGTTTTTTTTGTAAATTGGGTTATTGGTTTAACCAGGCTGTACTATGCGCACATTGTTAAGAAAACTGGCCGGCAGGGTATTTCTTCCACGCTGGATCGTTTTCGCCTCAGATGTCGTCATAATCAGTATGATTTTTATTTTCACCTATTTGCTGCGCTTCAACCTGGAAGCCTCTTCGGTCGATGTCCCCCGGATGTTGCTCCAAATGGCCGTCCTGCTCCCCTTATTTGTTTTCGCAGAATTACTTTTCAGTCCCTACGACGGCATGCTCCGTCATTCCGGTTTTCGCGATGCCCTGGCCGTGGTTAAAACCCAGTTATTCATCGCTGCAGGCATGGTGTTTCTCACGCTGGCTGCCCGTGGGAAGTGGCCTCTCATGGTTCTGCCCTATTCAGTGGTGGTCTCCCAGTTTTTTATCGCGGTGGTGGTTCTGGTCGGACTAAGGGTGGTGGTGGCGGTCATGTACCACCGGTTGGTTAAAACGGGGCGCCCCGGCGTCAATATGATGATTTTTGGTGCGGGAGAAATGGGAATCATCACCAAAAGTGTTTTCGAGAAAGACCCGGCCCTGAACTACAGGGTGGTGGGCTTCATCGACGACCATCCGGGGCTTCACCGCAAGAAGGTGGAAGGAGTGATGGTATATCCTCCGGGAGAAGAGTCCAACCGTTTGGTCAGGGAAAAGAATGTCAGGGAAATGGTCATCTGCGTCCACCCCGGAGGCATCACCAAGGAACGGAAAACCACCATCGTTGACTGGTGCATTGCACATAACATCAGGGTGAAAGAGGTGCCCGGCACGAGGGAATGGCTTAACGGCAGGTTTTTTACCAGCCAGGTCAGGGATGTCATGATTGAAGACCTGCTGGGCAGAGATCCCATTGAAATCGATACCAGGGAAGTGATCAAAGGTATCCACGGCAAAAGGATCCTGGTGACCGGAGCCGCCGGATCGATCGGTTCCGAACTTGTGCGGCAGCTGTCGGCTTTTTATCCCCAAAGTATTACCCTGGTCGACAAGGCCGAATCAGGGCTCTATGATCTGATGAATGAAATCAGGCTGACCAACCGGGAGGTGAACCTGCAGATCTGTGTGGGCGATGTGACCAACGATTACACCATGCAGCAGCTTTTTGCGGAATCCCGGCCTGAACTGATCTATCATGCTTCGGCGTATAAACATGTGCCCCTTATGGAAGAACAACCCTATGAGGCCGTCCGGAACAATGTGCTGGGCACAAAAATTATGGCCGACCTGGCGGTGGAACATGGCGTGGAGAAGTTCGTGATGATATCCACTGACAAGGCTGTGAACCCGACCAGCGTGATGGGGGCCACCAAGAGAATTTGTGAGATATATATCCAATGGCATTCACGGAAGCCCCAAGGCAGAACCCGCTTTATTACCACCCGCTTCGGGAATGTCCTGGGCAGCAGTGGCTCGGTGATTCCCCTTTTCCGCAGCCAGATCAGGGCGGGCGGACCGGTGACCGTCACCCACCGGGATATCATCCGCTACTTTATGACCATCCCCGAAGCCAGCAGGCTGGTCCTGGAAGCCGGATCCATCGGAGAGGGGGGCGAAGTCTTTCTCTTCAATATGGGAGAACCCGTCAGAATTTATGACATGGCCGAAAAGATGATCCGGCTCTCGGGTTTCCTCCCATATAAAGACATCGACATCGTGGAAACAGGCCTCCGCCCCGGAGAAAAACTGTATGAGGAATTGCTGGCCAACCAGGAAACATCCGCCTCCATCGACCATGGTAAAATCCTGATCGCCCATACCCCCTCCGTTAACCTCGAAGAAACCTCTGTGAGAATTCAGGATCTGCTTGACCACCTGCAGACAGAAAACGATGAAGGACTCGTCGCCCGCATGAGAGAGATCGTCAGGGAATACCAACCCGCCCATTCCCGTTTCGCCCAAAACATCCTCCCCGGAGGTGTGAAGAACCAGGAATTGACCTGAAAATTCCGGAATCCGGAAACCCCTCAGCCTATATTCCTATAAAAAAAGAGTTCCGGGTATATTATTTACCGCCTAAAATCTCCATTCACCGGTAAAACCCCTCCGTTTGCTGGATTCCTCTCTTTTTTCGAGCTGTTTCGTGTAACATTTGCATCGTTAATTAGTCTATTGGATGTACGAAAACAGAAACAGAACGGAACAATTAAGAAAACAGAAAACAGAAAACAATATGAAAACAAGAGTATTTTTAACCGTGATCGCTTTAATGATGGCCACCTTCATGCTCGCCGGAGCAACCGAAGTCAATGCCCGTAAAGTGAATTTTGCCTCAAGCCTTGAAAACGAAATGGACCCGGTCATGAAAATCGAAAACTGGATGGTGAACAGCCATTTCTGGAACACCGCCGATGCCGCCCTGATCAGCCGGGATTACGACGCAGCCCTTTTGCTGGAAGCCTGGATGACCAATCTGAACAGCTGGGATGCCGCGTCCCTGACTCCCGTCGAAGTCGAAAGTCCTATGGAATTGGAAACCTGGATGTCAGGTGCAGCCTGGGATGCCGCAGCCATGACTCCCGTCGAAGCGGAGAATCCCCTGGAACTGGAGGCGTGGATGACCGGCCTGAACTGGGAAGTCGCCACCCATACTGCCACCGAAAATGAGTCCCCCATGGTTCTGGAAGGCTGGATGACCAGCCCCTCTGCCTGGAACGGCACCCATGCCCTTCCCACCGCAGCAGCTGAGGAACCCGCCCTTTCCCTCGAACCCTGGATGACCACAGAAATATACTGGAGCCAACCAGAGAGCAGGTAGTTTTGAGTTAGTTAGTTTGGTTTTTACGGGCTGTTGTTTCAACAGCCCGTTTTTTATTTCGGCCGTATCTCTATCATCGGCTCCTTCTTGGAAACCGAATCTTTGGGTTGTACGTTCACCTTGACCACCTCCCCGTCAAAGGGCATTACAATGCTGTTGTGCATTTTCATCGCCTCCAGAAGGACCAGGGTTTCCCCCTCCTTGACCTTCTGCCCGGGTTTTACCAGTACGTCAATCACCGTTCCCGGAATAAACGAATAAATCAGGTTGGGATTCGGAGCTTTCCAGGCCTTCCGGTGTTTGAACTTCGGAGTCAGGGTGGTCTTGTACATCGCCCCCTGCACGACCAAATGGTCTAACTTTATTTCTTCTGACATTTTTCGGCTCCTTTAATGTTAAATTCCTTGGGAAAATTCAATCTCTTTGGTCTTGGCCCTGCTGAAACACACAGACCATCAGCATGATGTCTGTCCACAGCATCGGTCCCCTTCCGGGCGAATCCCCGGAAACGCTTCGGCGTCAGAAGGGAGGAATGCCATGTTTTTTGACCGGCATGGAGATGTTTTTGTTCTTGGACACCTTCAGGGCGTGCAGGATTCTGGAGCGGGTTTCTTCGGGTTCGATGACCTCGTCGATATACCCCTTGGCTGCGGCCACATAGGGATTGGCGAATTTCTCCTTGTATTCCTGTATTTTCTGGAGACGCATGGCTTCGGGATCTTCGGCTTCCATGATTTCCTTCCGGAAAACAATATTGGCAGCACCCTCGGGACCCATGACGGCGATTTCGGCAGCAGGCCAGGCGAAGACAAAGTCGGCGCGCAGATGCCTCGAATTCATGGCAATATACCCTCCTCCGTATGCTTTCCTGAGGATCACCGTAATCTTGGGAACGGTAGCCTCACTGTAGGCATAAAGGATCTTGGCCCCGTGGCGGATCACCCCGGCATGCTCCTGGTCCACCCCCGGCAGGTACCCCGGCAAATCTTCCAGCGTGACGATGGGGATGTTAAAGGCATCACAATAACGGATAAAGCGGGCGGCCTTGTCAGAACTGTCGGTATCGAGCACCCCCGCCAAAACCATGGGCTGGTTGGCCACAAATCCTACGGTCTCCCCGTCCATACGACCAAACCCAATGATGATGTTGGGGGCGAAAAGTTCCATGATCTCCAGAAATTCCGATCCGTCGGTGATCGCCTTGATGATTTCGCGCATGTCATACGGAATCTTCGGATCGGTGGGCACAATGCGTTCCACCTTTTTGCTTTTCTTGGGGGGCTTGGCCGGAAACGGCTGCGCTTTTTCCTTGTTGTTCCAGGGAATGTAGGTGATCAGTTTCTTGATCTGTTCAAAGCACTCTTTCTCGTTTTTGGCGAAGAAATGGGCGTTGCCGGTCACCTGGGCGTGCACGCGGGCACCCCCCAGTTCTTCCATGGAGATGTCTTCACCCAGTACCGATTTGATGACCCCCGGACCGGTGATAAACATCTTGGAGATGTTCTCGACCACAAAAACAAAGTCGGTGAGGGCAGGGGAGTAGACGGCACCGCCGGCGCAGGGCCCTAAAATGACCGAGATCTGGGGAATTACCCCCGATGCCAGGGTGTTGCGGAAGAAAATCTCCCCGTAACCAGCCAGGGAGTTAACCCCCTCCTGGATACGCGCACCCCCCGAATCGTTGATCCCGATCAGGGGAACCCGCATCTTCAGGGCATGGTCCATGATCTTGGTGATCTTCTGGGCATGCATTAACCCCAGAGAACCCCCGGCTACCGTGAAGTCCTGGGCAAAAATACATACCGGCTTGTTGTATATGGTGCCAGTGCCGATGATCACCCCGTCTCCATGAAGAATTTTATCCTCCATGCCGAAATCACGCGCCGCATGCTCCACGAACATGTCGTATTCATGAAAAGAATTTTCATCCAGAATCGAAATGATCCTCTCACGGGCGGTGAGCTTACCCATCTGGGCCTGCTTTTCAATGGCTTCTTCGCCTCCCCCCTTCTGGATCTCTTCCTTTCTTTTTCTCAGATCGAGAATGTTCCTTTTTAATGACATATCAGGTAGTTATTAAGTTTGGCAAACGGGCTCCAGGCATCCCTTCGGCCTGAGCACTTTTTCAACAGGAGACCAAAATTACTAATTTTTTATATTCAAAACCCTCCACTTCCCGAATCGGCCTTTCTTTTAAGTTTTTGTAACATCTTGTTTTTGAACAATATTATGGAATGTTTGAATAGTTGAGCACCCTGTTCCCCCGTTTGGTTTGACTCCACCTGACCATAACATCTCCTGGAGAGAGAAGGAATCGTGCCGGCCATCTGCCATTCAAAAGGGACTGAGAACCCCGCTGTCGTGCCCCGGCGCATGGTTGGTCTATCGGGCGGCCCATTTGTAAAGGTACCAGGCAATAAGGGCGTAAAGGAGGTTGGGTATCCATACGGCCACGATGGGAGGGGTGTTTCCGCTCGCGGCGAAAACCACCGAAATCTGCATAAAAAGAATGTAGGAGAAACTGAGCAACAGTCCCAGTCCGAGGTGCAGCCCCAGTCCACCCTTGATCTTCCGGGAGGCCAGGGAAACCCCGATGATGGTCAGGATAAAGGCCGAAAAGGGATTGCTGATGCGTTTATGGCGCTCGATGGCGAACTCCGTGGAGTTGACGCCTCTGAGCTTCATGCTCCTGATTTCATTGACCAGTTGCCGGGTGGTGAGGGCTTCCATGTCGTCACGCTCCACCTTGTAATCCTGTGGGGTCATGTTCAGCGTGGTATCGATATGGTACCCGTGGGTGATGAACTCCTGGTCGCCCACAAATCTCCTTCGCCAGTAATTGTTGATGGTCCACCGTGCCGAATCCTCATTCCAGCTGATGTTGTCGGCCGTGATCTTCTCCACCAGCTTCTGCTCCTCAAATTTCTCCATGGTGAAACGGGTGCCGATGTTGCTGGAACTGAAAGTATACATATAGACATACACCCCCGGTTCAATCTGGCGGTGGATATGGCGCTCGACCTGAAAGTTGTTGTTGTTGATATAGTGGTTCCGGAAGTCTATTCTTTCACGGTTGGCACCGGGAATGACGTAATTCCCCAGGAACCAGGTGAAGAGGGCGATGAAGGCCGCCGATACCAGGTAGGGGCGCATCAGCCGCTTGTAGGAAACCCCGCTGCTCAGAATGGCGATGATTTCGGTATTGTAGGCCATCTTGGAGGTGAAGTAGATGACCGAAATAAAGACAAAAAGCGGACTGAAGAGGTTGGCAAAGTAAGGAATGAAGTTGAGGTAATACTGAAAGACAATGTCTTTGGTGGGGATGTCTTTCGAAATGAATTCGTCGAGGTTTTCCGAGATGTCGAAGACCGTGGCGATGCTGATGATCAGGGCAATGGAATAGAAGAAGGTTCCTAGGAACTTCCGGGTGATATAAAAGTCGATGGTTTTGTAGTGCTTCATCTCAGAGCCTGTGTTTGAGCCTGTGGGCCATTTCGTTTTTCCAGGCAGGGAAGGTGCCGGCGAGGATTTGCCGGCGGGCTTCGGTGACCAGCCAGAGGTAAAAGGCAAGGTTATGCTGGCTGGCGATCTGGGCACCCAGCATCTCTCCGGAAATGACCAGGTGACGCAGGTAGGCCTTGCTGTACTGATGGTCGACAAAGGAGGTGCCGTGGGGATCAACGGGGGAGTGGTCGTTCATCCACTTGTTGTTGCGGATGTTGATGATCCCCCCGCTGGTGAAAAGCATGCCATTGCGTCCGTTGCGGGTGGGCATCACGCAGTCGAACATGTCGACACCCCGGTCAATGGCCTCCAGAATGTTGACAGGCGTGCCCACCCCCATCAGGTAACGGGGCCGGTGCACCGGCAGTCCGGCATTGACCACCTCGATCATCTCATACATCACCTTTTCAGGTTCCCCTACCGCCAGTCCGCCAATGGCGTAGCCGTCGGCATCAAGGGTTTTGACATGTTCCACCGACTTGCGCCTCAATTCGGGGAAGGTCGCCCCCTGGACAATGGGAAAGAGGGATTGCGGATACCCGTAAAGGGGGGAGGTTTCATGGAAACGGCGGTGGCACCTGTCGAGCCAGCGCTGGGTGAGTTCCAGCGACTTCCTGGCATAGTCAAACCCGGCGTCCCCAGGGGTACACTCATCGAAAGCCATCATGATGTCGGCGCCGATAACCCGCTGGGTGTCCATCACATTCTCAGGCGTAAAAAGATGGTATGAACCGTCGATGTGGGACTGGAACCTGACCCCCTCCTCAGAGAGTTTCCTCAGGTCACCCAGTGAGAAGACCTGGAAACCTCCGCTGTCGGTAAGGATGGGCCCATCCCAGCCGTTGAACCGGTGCAAACCCCCCGCATCCTGTAAAACCTTCAGCCCGGGCCGGAGGTAAAGATGGTAGGTATTCCCCAGGATGATCTGAGCTTTGATATCCTCTTTCAGGTCGCGGATATGGATGCCTTTCACCGACCCGGCGGTGCCCACGGGCATGAATACCGGCGTGAGTACCGTTCCGTGGGCGGTTTCCAGCGCCCCGGCCCTGGCTTCTGAGCCCTCACAGGTGGTGGTCAGTTCGAAAGTCATCTCCTCAATTATGTCATTTGCAATGAATCGGCCCCGGAGCGTTCCGCGGCTCCCGTCACGTGGGCCTTACCCCGGCAGCAGACCATCACCGGGGATGGTCATTTCTGTAATTTAATGGCCACAAAGATAATTATTCTGCTAAATTTGCGGCCAAAACGGGAGTATGCCGCAGGAACTGATGGCTTTTTTCAGGAGTGCTGCTCCGGAAGATTTCATTTTTCCGGGGGTGGTGGCCGGCGTTTGGCTGCTGCTGGTCCTTTATACCCTCTTTTTCAGGCTCCGGCTGGCCTTACTGAAACCCTCCCGAGCACAGGAAACAGCGCAATCCTTCTCGGTGATCATGGTCCAGCGCAACGAGGAACAGAACCTGGTCAAGAACCTGCCGGGCTGGCTCTCCCTCGGATACCCCCACTACGAAGTGGTAGTCGTCGACGACTACTCCGAAGACAACTCCCTGACGAAGCTGGGGCTCATGAAACAACAGTATCCCCGGCTGAAAATGACCGGCTTGAACCAGGAGACGCGATTCTCACAGAAACTCTCCCGTAATCTGGCTATGAAAGCCGCTGCCCATGATAAAGTGGTCTTTGCCCATCCTTCGATGGAAATGCCTCATCACCAGTGGCTTCCCACCATCTCAGCCGCCTTCTCAAAAGAGAGAAAAGTGGTGGTGGGGTACACCGCCACCCTCCCCGACAAAGGATTCTACCACAAGCTTTTTCGTACCGAATCGTTTTTCCAGCAGACCGAAAGCATGGCCTTCTGTCTCAACGGGCTCCCCTGGGTGGCCAACGAGGAGAATGTCGCCTTCAGCCGGCAGGCTTACTTCGATATCAACGGATTCGCAGGAAGGATGAGAGAAGAGTACCTCAACATGGAGGTCATCTTCAATTCCATCATCCGTCGCAGGGAAACGGCCATCCTCCCCTGGGCCAACCTGGTCCTGCGCCGCGAAACCAACGCCGGTAAGCAGGAATTCAGGGACCTGATCCACAAGTTTTTCGTGCTCGAAAAAGAACTCTCCTTCGGGAAAGTGTGGCTCAGAAGGTTCTTCTCCTTACTGAAGATGGCCATGGTGCCCCTCGCCCTGGCTTGCCTCCTCCTTTATCCGGTATTATGGATGCCCCTTTTGATCCTGCTGATTCTTCTTCTTATTTTATCCGCCGTGAGCATAAAGCTTATCCAGAAACGGCTAAATGAACCCGGAATTTTCATACCTTCGTTGTTATACGGGTTCCTGGCGCCCTGGTACAGGATGCTGGCCCGTTGGGGATTTGATTTCAGGCGGAAAAACAGGTGATGGAGGAGCTGCAAGACCATCTTTCTGACAAGGCACGGCATGATTATGACCTGGTGCAGGCTGCCCTGGAGGGCGATGAGAATGCCTTTGCACGCCTGCTGGCGCGGTATAAGGATGCCATCTTTTTCATGCTCCTGAAGATGGTCAACAACAAAAGCGATGCCGAGGACCTCACCCTGGAAGCTTTCGGTAAAGCCTTCAAGAATCTGCACCAGTACTCCCCCAATTATGCCTTCAGCACCTGGCTGTTCAAGATTGCCTCCAACAATTGCATTGATTTCCTCCGGAAACGAAAGGGGATCACCGTCAACATCGAGGCCACTCCCGACAACAACGAGGGAGAGACGCCGGTGAAGCTCCGTTCAGGGGATCCCGATCCCGAGGAGCGGCTGATACGCAAGCAGAAAGCCATCCTGATGCGCAAGGTGGTCCGCAAGCTGAAACCCCGCTACCAAACCCTGGTCGAATACCGCTATTTCCGGGAGATGTCGTACGAGGAGATAGCCGTGGAACTGAAGCTTCCGCTGGGTACTGTCAAGGCACAACTTTTCAGGGCCCGCGAAATGCTATTCAAACTCATTGAAACCACCGAGATGGGGGATAAGGAATGATCCTATGGAAACGGTTCTTCGTTACTTCCCGCAAATGACGCCCCTCCAGAGGGATCAGCTGGCCCGGATGAAGCCTCTCTATGACCTGTGGAACAGCCGTATCAACGTCATCTCCCGCAAGGACATCGAAGCCCTCTATGAACGGCACGTCCTCCACTCCCTTTCCATCGCCAGGATCGTTACCTTCAGGGCCGGCACCTCAGTGCTCGACGTGGGTACCGGAGGCGGTTTCCCCGGCATTCCCCTGGCCATCCTTTTCCCCGGTGTCCACTTCCACCTGGTCGACTCCATCGGCAAAAAAATCATGGTCGTCACGGAGATTGCCGCTGCCCTCGGCCTCGGAAACGTCACCGCCGATAAAGCCCGCGCCGAATCCCTTACCGGTAAATATGACTTCGTCGTGAGCCGCGCGGTGACCCACCTCCCTGAGTTCTACAAATGGATCCATAAAAACATCTCCCCCGATCAGAAAAACAGCCTCCCCAACGGCATCCTTTACCTTAAAGGAGGGGACCTCACCGCAGAAATCGCTGAACTCCGACACCATGCGGTCATATACTCCCTCCAGGAAATTTTCGGCGAACCCTTCTTTGAAACCAAAAAACTGGTCTATGTCCCGGTTTGACATGGAAAGGGGTGTTCATAACATCCATGAAAAAAAATAAGTGGAGAGGGTTGTTTTTTTAAAACATTATTCTGAATTTAGACCATTGAATATCCAGTTCTCTGAACATGCTGATTTTATTGGGTTTTTGGGATTTTAACACGCCGATCCCCAACATGCAGATCAATGCAACAATTTTCTTAAAGTGTTTAAATTCAATAACTTAATCAATTTTTAATCTTAAGCGTATGAACAAACAAGACTTAGTAAACGCCATTGCTGAAAATGCAGGCTTATCCAAGGCTGACGCCAAGAAAGGCCTTGATGCGACCATTAACGCTGTCAGTGCTGCATTAAAAGCAGGCGACAGGGTGTCTCTCGTTGGCTTTGGCTCATTTGCGGTTTCGGAGCGTGGTGCCAGGACGGGCAGGAACCCGCAGACCGGCAAGGAAATCAAGATTGAAGCCAAGAAAGTTGTGAAATTCAAACCCGGTGCCGAGCTTTCAGCAGGTATCTGAGGGGTATGACGTAAAAAACAAAAGGGGGTGTCCATGAATATGGCACCCCCTTTTCTATTTCTTAAAGGAGTGAAAAAGATCTACTGAAGTGATCAGTTTCACGTTCATCTTTTCCCATTCCCCGAATGGAAGGGGGATTTTCGGCAATTCTTTAATGGCATCCTTCAGGACGTAAACCTGTTTAACCCTTTGCGCCAGGCCTCTGACGGCATGGTCGACACAGACGTTGGTGGTGACTCCGTAAACCACTACCATCTCCGGGGCGAGTTCTTCCAGGAGCTTGACCGTGACGGCGTTCCCGGCAAAAACATCAAAGGCATCCTTGAGGATGACAAAGTTCCGGTACTGCGGCACATCGACTTTCAGGGGCATGGTGTCGTAAATGGTGTCCCAGTGAAAGACCAGCGGATTGTCGGGGGCCGTTTCGGCAATGAATTCCGCTCCTTTTGTACCTGCCAGGCAATGCGCCGGAAAGGTGTGAATGAGGTCGGGTTTTTCATTGATTTCGGCCGAATGTACAAAGTGGTAATCGGCCGTGTTGACCACTCTGATCTTCATTCTCCGGGCAACCTTGGTAATCTCTGCCCATCGGGGTTTGAGCTTCTCCGCCCCTTTGACATAGAGCTTCCCCCATGGTTCCACAAAATCGTTTTGGGTGTCAACATTCCAGAACAAAATCGACCTTTTACAAATCATGTCAAAAATGTTAGAATGGTGAATACCCGGCAAAGTTAACAAAAGATAGATCAAATTGTCATCTGACTTTTTTTTGTCCCGGTGCGGAAAGTTCTGGTCCAGTCAGAGCCATTTCTCCTCCGGTTCATGGGGCAGGGTGATCCGGAGGAGGGGGTTCTGTTCCATGGCCCTTTGGATGGTGCGCAAGGCGGGAGGATTCAGGGCCCAGCTGCGGCGTGCGATGCCGTTATTTACATCCCAGTGGAGCATGCTCTGCAGGCGGTGGCCGGCATCTGCAGAGCCGTCGATGACCATCCCGAAGCCGCCGTTAATGGCTTCTCCCCAGCCGGTGCCCCCGCCGTTGTGCAACGATACCCAGGTGGCGCCCCGGAAGCTGTCGCCGGCGAAGTTCTGGACAGCCATGTCGGCCGTGAACTGCGATCCGTCGCGGATGTTGCTGGTTTCGCGCCAGGGACTGTCGGTACCGGAAACATCGTGGTGGTCACGCCCCAAAACGATGGGCGCACTGATCAGCCCTTCGGCAATGGCCCGGTTGAAAGCCGTGGCTATGGCGATCCGCCCTTCCGCATCGGCATACAGGATACGCGCCTGGGAACCCACTACCAGCTTATTGCGCCCCGCTTCGCGAATCCATCTGATGTTGTCTTCCATCTGGGGACGGATCTCTTCCGGGGAACGCGGGAGAAGCTCCCCGAGAACCTGCGCCGCCAGATGGTCGGTGGTTTCCAGGTCGGCAGGGGCGCCTGAGGTGCATACCCACCTGAAAGGCCCGAAGCCGTAGTCGAAGAAGAGGGGCCCCATGATGTCCTGTACATAGGAGGGATATTTGAATCCCCCGCCGGGGGTGAAGACGTCGGCTCCGGCACGCCCCGCCTCCAGCAGAAAGGCGTTGCCATAGTCCCAGAAGTACATGCCCCGGGCGGTCATGATGTGAATGGCGGCCACGTGGCGCCGCAGCGAAGCCTCCACTTTTTCCCTGAAAAGCGCAGGATCGGCGGCCATCATCTGGTTGGCTTCCTCCAGGGTGAGCCCCACAGGGTAGTACCCCCCCCCAAAGGGATTGTGCAGGGAAGTCTGGTCGGACCCCAGGTCCACCCTGATGTCGCGGCGGGCGAGTTCTTCCCAGAGGTCGACGACATTCCCCAGGTATGCCAGAGAAACCGTTTCTCCGCCGGCCGAAGCTTCCAGCATTCTCCCGATGACACCCTCCAGGGTGGTGTGCACTTCGTCGACCCATCCCTGATCCTTTCTGGTTTTCACGGCAAGGGGATTGATCTCCGCGGTGACCGACACCATGCCGGCGATGACGGCCGCCTTGGGCTGCGCCCCCGACATGCCCCCGAGTCCCGAGGTGACGAAAATCTTCCCGCGGCTCTCCCCACCGGCATGGAGACGCGCCGCATTCATCAGCGTGATGGTGGTGCCATGAACGATTCCCTGTGGACCTATATACATGTATGAGCCTGCGGTCATCTGCCCGTATTGGGTGACCCCCAGGGCGTTGAATCGTTCATAATCGTCGCGGGTACTGTAATGGGGGATCATCATGCCGTTGGTGACCACTACGCGGGGCGCCTCCCGGTGGGAGGGGAATAGTCCCAGGGGATGCCCCGAATAGATCACCAGGGTCTGCTCTTCGGTCATCTCCGAGAGATATCGCATGGTCAGCAGGTACTGCGCCCAGTTCTGGAAGACCGCGCCATTCCCGCCATAGGTGATCAGCTCATGGGGGTGCTGGGCCACGGCAGGATCCAGGTTGTTCTGGATCATGAGCATAATGGCTGCCGCCTGGGGCGTCCGGGCCGGGTATTCGCCGATGGGCCGGGCTTTCATGGCATACCGGGGCCTGAAACGGTACATGTAGATCCTTCCGTATTTGCGGAGTTCTTCCCTGAATTCCGGAGCCAATACAGGGTGAAACGCTGCCGGGAAATAGCGCAGGGCATTCCTCACCGCCAGCCGTTTCTCCTCATCAGACAACACATCCCTCCTGATAGGGGCATGGTTCACTCCCGGCGCATACACCGCCGCTCCGGGAAGCTCCCGCGGCAGCCCTTCCCTGATAGCCGCACTGAACTCCTCCTTTGACATCGTCCTCTCCATTTGTCTGCCGAAATATGTAATTTAGCGGCAAATTAGGGGGTTTCTCCGATATTTTCGATGATTTTTAACATTCGAAGCTCAATTTTGAATAAAATTATATGAACATGAGAAAAAGTGTATTCATCCTTGCCGCAGTGGTCACCGGATTTCTTTTTTCGGGGTGCGGATACAACAAGATGGTTTCAATGGATGAAGCGGTGGGTGCCGCCTGGGCCCAGGTTGAAAATGTTTACCAGCGCCGGGCCGATCTGATTCCCAATTTGGTGGAGACCGTCAAAGGTTATGCCGAGCATGAGCAGGAAACCCTGACCGGGGTTATTGAAGCCCGTTCACAGGCTACCTCCATGAAGGTGGATCCTGCCAACCTGACGCCCGAGGCCATCGCGCAGTTCCAGGAAGCCCAGCAGGGACTCTCCTCGGCCCTCAGCCGCCTTATGGTGGTGGTCGAGCAGTACCCCGATCTGAAGGCCAACCAGAACTTCCTTGATTTGCAGGCCCAGCTGGAGGGTACCGAAAACAGAATAACCGTCGAAAGAATGAAGTTCAACGAAACGACCATGGCTTATAATGCCTATATCAGGCGTTTCCCTGAACTGATCACGGCAAAGATTTTCGGCTTCGGCAAGAAAGCCTATTTTGAAGCGCAAACGGGCGCCGAAAAGGCCCCTGAAGTGAAATTTTAATAAGCTATGAACTTCTGGGAATCGTTCACGGAGGAGAAGAAAGCCGGAATCAGACGGGCCATCGAGGTGGCAGAGATGGAGACCTCGGGCGAGATCAGGGTGCACATCGAAGAACACTGCAAGAAGAATCTCTTTGACCGGGCGGTCGATATCTTCACGCATCTGGAGATGCACAAAACCCGTGAACGCAATGGGGTGCTCTTTTACGTGGCTGTCGGCGATCACAAATTCGTGGTCATCGGCGACGCCGGCATCAACGCAGTGGTTCCTGAAGATTTCTGGAACCAGATCCGTTCTGTGGTCCTGGATCATTTCCGGCAGGAGAAGATCACGGAAGGACTGATGGAGGGAATCAGGATGGCCGGGGAGCAGCTGAGTGACCATTTTCCCCGCCGTGCCGATGACGTGAATGAGCTCACCAATGAGATTTCCTACGGAGATAAAGAATAGACGATGAACAGAAGCTGGACACAATACCTGGTATGGCTTGCCCTGTTGCTGCCTTTGGCTGCGCTGGCCAAAGTACCGGAGCGGCCGGTGCCTCCCCGCCTGGTCAATGACCTGGCCGGGATCCTCACGCCCGCCCAGGCACAGGAACTCGAAGATTCACTGGTTCGCTTTGATCAGGAGACCTCCACCCAGGTGGCCGTGGTCATCCTTCCCGATCTCGGGGGGTATGACCCCGCAGATATGGCTTACCGGATCGGCGAATCGTGGGGCGTGGGCCGTCAGGGTAAAAACAACGGGATTGTGGTTCTGGTGAAGCCCAAAACCCCTTCGGAAAGGGGTGAAGTATACATTTCGGTGGGCTATGGCCTCGAGGGGGTGATCCCTGATGCCGTGGCCAATGGCCGGATCATCGACCAGGAAATGATCCCCCGCTTCCGTGAGGAGGATTATTTCGGGGGGATCAAAGCCGGCACCAGGGTGATCATGGGCCTGGCCCGGGGTGAGTTTACCGCCCAACAGTATACCGGCGGCGAGGACCAAACAGGGACTGGCACCGGATCGGTCATCGTGCTCCTGATCATCATCCTGCTGGTCATCGCCATGATGAAGGGGGGCAATAAAAAATCCTTCAATACGGGAAGCCGAAACCTGCCCTTCTGGATTTGGCTGGGAGCCATGAATGCCGGCAGACGCGGCGGCTCCTGGTCCGATTTCTCCTCAGGCCGCGGGGGCTTTGGCGGAGGATTCGGAGGCGGAGGAGGCTTCGGCGGGGGCGGCGGTTTTGGCGGATTCGGTGGCGGAAGCTTCGGTGGCGGCGGCGCCGGAGGATCCTGGTAGTGCAGGAATTTCAGAAGGTCAGAGTTTAGAAGGTCAGAATATGAGAATATAGTTGTTCTGGAGCTGCTGCCTTTTTTATAATCCAATACTTTTTTGGCTGCCCCGGGGCTGGGTGAGGGCCCGTTTACTCTTCTTTCATCGCCGCTGTGAGTTTTTTAACGATCCTGAAATTCTGGAAAAACTCTTTGGCGATCACACGCAACACGGTATACACCGGAACGGCCAGGATCATTCCCGGCAATCCGGCCAGGCTCCCCCCGATGATGATCACAAAATAGATCTCCAGCGGGTGTGATTTCACGCTTTTCGAATAGATGACCGGGATCAGGATGTTGTTGTCGATGAAGTTGGCCACCAGGAAAACTCCCAGTATCTTAAGCACAATGGGAAGGAGCTGGTCGAAGGCTCCGCCCGCCAGGGTGGCCGTTATCCCCAGGGTAACCCCGATGAGCGTCCCGATCACCGGCCCCAGGTAGGGAATAATGTTCATGATGGCCCCGAAGAACCCGATCAGCAAGGCGTTCTTTATGCCGAAGAGATATAGTCCCAGAGTAATCAGCCCCATAACGCCCAGGATTTCCCCCATGATCCCCACAAAATAGCGCATCAGCAGGTTTTTGGAGTCGGCAACCACCTGCAGGGTGGCCTTGTGGTGTTTTTCGGGAACCACAAGCAGGAGGATCTCCTCGAACATGCTTTCATCCTTGAGGAAAAAGAAAGCGATGAAGAAGATGGAGAAGATGCCTACGAAGGCATTTCCGGCCACGCTGAAGATGTTGTTAAGGAGCCCGGAGACGTTGCCCAGGTTTACGACCGATTTGGCTTTCTGGACCAGGAACTGTTGCATGGTCAACCCGTCGGGAATGGCCCCCATGGCGTGGAGTTGCTCGTCAATCCACTGGAGGGGGCCCTGAAGGTTAGCCGCCAGCCGGTTAATGTCGATCTGGGCGATGGTGTTGGCCTGGTTGAGGATCAGGGGCACAAAAATGGCCAGGAGCCCCAGCATCACCAGCAGGATGAGGCCCAGGGAGAGCAAAGCGCTCACGGCATGGGGAATTTTCAGCTTGCGGATACGGAGACTGTCGAAGAAGTGCACCAGGGGATGGCCCACAAAGGAGAGGACGGCCGCCGCCAGGATCCAGGCAATCATGTAAGAAAACCGCCATACCATGTATCCGAAGGCCGCCACGGCCAACACATAGCCCGCGTATTTCAGAATCTGCTTCATACCCGGGGAAGGGTCCACGGTTTCCGGTAGTGTGCCTTCACCAGCTCATCGGCTTTCTTGTCTTTAATGAACCTCTGCTGGTCGTGGTCCCAGAAAACCTTGCGCCCCAAACGGTAGGAGATGTTCCCGAGGTGGGCGATCCGGGCAATATGGGCCCCGGTTTCAATATCGCAGGTGGGCTTCTCCCGGGTTTTCATGCATTCCAGGAAATTCTTCACATGAAGCTCCAGCCCCTGCCCTGTCGATTTTTGCAGGGGAACCTTCACAAAATCTTTATTGGCGCTGACGCTGCTGGTTTCCGGGAGGACTTCCCAGCCGGAGCGGTCGACCACAAGGGTACCGTATTCGCCGATGAAAGCCACGCCGTGGCCCCTGCCGTAGTTGGCGCCATAAATACCGATGGTATGGTCCCACAGCAACCCGAAATCCCCGAAGTCATACATGGCCATCAGGGTGTCGGGGGTTTCCATGGCATCGTCGGGGTAGGCGTATTTCCCGCCGGTGGCCATCACCGATTTGGGAACATACTGGTTCATGCCGAAAAGGGCATAGTCGAGCAGGTGCACCCCCCAGTCGGTCATGAGTCCGCCGGCGTAATCCCAGTACCAGCGGAAGGTGAAGTGAAACCTGTTCTGGTTAAAGGGGCGTTTGGGAGCGGGCCCCAGCCACATGTCGTAATCGACTCCCTCGGGAACCGGTGTGTCGGGCACCACAGGGATAGAACCCTTCCAGCCCACGTATGACCAGGCACGGACCGAGCGCACACGCCCCAGGGTGCCGCTGTGGACATACTCCACGGCATCCTTCCAGTGGGGATCGCTCCGCTGCCACTGGTTGACCTGGACCACCCTGTTGTACCTTTGCGTGGCATTGACCATCACATTGCACTCTTCAATGGTGTTGGCCAGGGGCTTCTCGCAAAACACATCCTTCCCAACTTCACAGGCGTTGACCATCGGTATGCAGTGCCAATGGTCGGGCGTGGCCACGATAACCGCATCGATATCCTTCTGTTCCAGAAGCTTCCGGAAGTCGCCGTAAAGCGCGGGTTTTTTCCCCGTGATTTTTTCGACCCCGGCGGCCCTCTCCATGAGGACATTCCGGTCGACATCACAGAGGGCGGCACACTCCACTCCGGGTTGTTTAAGGAACGCCTGGAGGTTACTCCACCCTTGTCCCTTGCATCCGATCAACCCGACCGTTATCTTGTCGTTTGCCGCCACACCGCTTCCCCTGACAATGGTGGGAAAAGCCGCCAATCCTGCCGTAGCCAGCGCCGTATTCTTCAGAAATGTTCTCCTGTCACTCATGATCATGATATGTTTGTTTTTCCAAAAATAAGAAAATAGGGGTTAGGATAAAGCCGGAAAGTGGAAACATTCGGACTGAAAAGTGTAATTTTGGGCAGTACGGCAGGAAATGGCCCGGAGCCTGCGATTCCCGCCTGCTTCTATTGAATTTTTAAGAGAAAAGCTTATGTCAGGCAGAGAGCGTTCAGTTGTATTGTCGCGTAACCACTGGAAGAACGTGAAGGTGAGCGATTATGATGTGGCGGTGTTGCCCTGGGGAGCCACCGAGGCCCACAACTATCATCTTCCCTATGGAACCGATGTTTTTGAAGCCGAGGCCCTTGCAGCCGAATCAGCCCGGCTCGCCGCCGCCGGAGGCGCCCGCATCATCGTGCTGCCCCCCATCCCGTTCGGTGTGAATACCGGTCAGCACGACATCAGGCTCGACATCAACCTCAATCCTTCCACACAAATGAAGATCCTGGAGGATGTCCTCACCAGCCTGCTCCGCTCCGGGATCTATAAGATGGTGGTTTTCAATAGCCATGGGGGCAATGACTTCCGGCAGATGCTCCGGGAACTCGGACTGAAATACCCCGATATGTGGCTGTTTCAGGCCAATTTCTACCAGATTCCCCTTCCGGAAAATCTCTTTGAGGAACCCGACGATCATGCCGGCGAAATGGAAACCAGTTTAATGCTGTTTCTCCATCCGGAATGGGTACTTCCCCTTGAAGAGGCAGGCGATGGTGCCTCCCGGCAGATCAACATCGAGGCCTGCCGGAAGAAATGGGCCTGGACCGAGCGGCAATGGAGCCAGGTCACCCGCGATACCGGAGTGGGGGATCCCCGCAAAGCCACCCGGGAAAAGGGAGAGAAGTATTTCCGCCATGTCACCGCTGAAATCGCCCGCATGCTGGTACAGGTGGCCACCATCGACCGTAACGAGGCCTATTCCTGAAAAAGCTGTCCACACTTCCTGCTAAATCCATCCTGGCGGGCAGATGAAATTTTCTGATCCGCATAAAATTTGCCGGCATGTTTTCCGTTTTTCATCAAGGCAGGCCGTGAAATGGAGGAACGGCACTTTTTTTGAATCAGTCGATAATAAGTGATGGGAAAATTGCAGATGGTGAGAAAAAAAATACTCTTCGGGGTTGGTCTGGTACTGATGGTGTGTTTCACGGGCATGCGTTCCCTGGCGGAAAAGAGCTGGGACAAGATGGCCCTGAATACTGCCGCCGGGGCGACCTATCTCTCCGACAATGAGAAGGCGGTGATCTTAGAGATCAACAAACTGCGCTCCGATCCGCCGTCCTATGCCCGGGAATACCTGGAGCCCCTGCTGAATAAGTATGACGGCAAGAAACTGAACTACCCCGGCGATGTGCCCATCATTACCCGGGAAGGGGTAGCTGCGTTGAAAGATGCCATCAGGGAACTGAAGCAGGCACCGCCGGTCCCCTTGCTCTCGCCCGACATAAGGCTGACCAAAGCCTCTCGTGATCACATGAAGGACCAGTCGGCCACGGGGCGGACGGGGCACACGGGATCCGACGGCTCCACCGCCCAGGATCGCATCAGGCGTCATGGGACCTGGCAAAAAGCCATGGGTGAAAATATCTTTTACGGGGATCCCGATGCCCGCTCGGTGGTCCTTCACCTGGTCATCGACGATGGCATCCCCAAGCGGGGCCATCGCAAGAATTTCCTCAGCGAACATTACCTCCTGGTAGGAGTAGCCTGTGGTACACACCCCGGATGGCGCAACGTCTGCGTCATCGATTTCGCCCACAGTTTCAAACCCTGAAAGGCACCAGGGGAGCCTGAATTCCGGTGGGGAGTTTCCTCTCGTGCATGGCGCGGAGGAAAGGGTTGCGGCAACGGTTAGTTTCCGTGGCCCGGGAATACGGTCTCCCCTCCAGGGTAAGAGGCGAAGCGCCGCAGTTCGGGACCATGAACGGGTCCCCGGTCGTCCCATGGCCATCCCCCGAATTCCGTCGCCCGGTAATCGCGGAAGGCTTCCCTGATTTCATTTTCGCTGTTCATGACGAAGGGGCCGTACTGGACCACCGGTTCTTCCAGGGGGCGGCCCTGAAGGAGCAGAAAGCGGCCTTCGCCGGCCCCGTTGACCAGGGTGATCTCCCGCTCGGGGGCCAGGTCGGCCTGGTGGTAGCGGGGCAGGGGGGTGGTGCCGGCGGTCAGGCTACTCCCTTCATAGAAGTAAAGGGTTCGCGTTAGCCTAGGGGCTGCCGCGGGGAGCGTCAGGGTGGCCCCGGGATCCATGGTCACCAGCCAGATGGTCACCCCGTTGGCCGGATCTGCCGCCCACGAGTCGGGTGCCGGCGCAGGCGCGGTCACCCCCGCCCAGGTGCCGGCAATGACCCTTACCATGCTCTGCCGATTATGCGCATCACGGGTGGTCACCACGGGAATCTCCTCCGCCCAGAGCATTTTATAGAACGGGGTGCAGAATTTGCGCGCAGCAGGAAGGTTCAGCCATACCTGGAAGAGCTCCAGCGGATTGGGTTCTTCTGTTCTGAGCAGGGGAAACATCTCTGCGTGCTGAAGTCCGCTGCCGGCCGTCATCCACTGGACATCCCCGTTTCCGTAGCGCCCTGCCGAACCATGGGAGTCGGAGTGGTCCACAAATCCTTTCAGGACGATGGTGACCGTTTCAAATCCCCGGTGGGGGTGCACAGGAAATCCCGGAACCGGGTGGCCGTGGTACATACGCCATCCCTCCCTGAGGGTGAAGTCATTGCCCAGATTGCGGCCCGCCAGGGAGGCTGCAGGGCCGTACCGCCCATCCCCACGGGGGTAGGCATCGTTGTGGTGTGCACAAAACAAGAAGGGATTCCGGGTCTCCCAGAGAAAACCCAGCGGCCTGACGCCTGATACTGTTTTACTTTCCATACCTCATACACCCCGGGTCCCCGGGCCTGAAATGACCCATCGTTCCCGGGTTCCCCCAAATATAGGATTATTTCCGTTGATTGATGGGGTTGTCAGTGATGATCCGAAAAAACCCGGAGGGTTCCGGTCAACGGAACCCACTCCGGGTCAACCACCATAAGAACTGAACTAAGAACGCAACTTGGTGAACTGGTCACCTGGAATGAACTGAGGGATGGAACCCTCCATTGGGGTAATTTTGAGGTTTGTAAATCAGCAGCACTGCTGCGGGATGGTGGGGTTATTCTTCACCGTTTTGCCTGTTCCGGGCATCGAGCATCATCATGGAGTTGACCACCACTTCGGTGATGTAGTGGGTTTCCCCGTTTTTGTCGTCATAACTGCGGTGGGTCAGCTTGCCCTCGACGGCGACTTCCGAACCCTTCTGAAGGTACTTCTCCGCCACCCCGGCCGTATTGCCATATGCCACCAGCCTGTGCCACGTCGTCTCCGACTTGCGGTTGCCCGCACCGTCGACATACGTCTCATTGGTGGCCAAAGAAAAATTGGCCACCTTCCTGCCACTCTCCAGCTGCCTGACTTTCGGCGTGTCACCCAGGTGCCCGATAAGCCTGACACTGTTTCTCAATGCATTCATGATCTTCTGTTTTTTAATGATTCTACCTAAGGGTCTTGTCATGGATTAAAATTAATGTGACCCGCCGGATTTTCCCGGTTAGATCCCATTTGTATGCATTTTTAAACGAATAGTGTCAGTTGAAAGCAATTGGCCGATATTCCGTCACAATGATCGAAAAGTAATCGGCCGGGTTTCATTTTATTACCCTTTTTGTTTCCCGACTGATAATTTATTGTTATTATTGCAGCCACAAAGCGAGATTATGAACGCCATGTTTTATCTTCACGGACGTCACGCATCTCACCTGCCTGGAGGTAGGCCGTAGGCGGTATGTCGGTGCTTGACGATATTCACCTGAAGGCTTACCAGTAACGGTAGGCCTTTTTTAATGTTTTTTTATGGAGGAAATCTTAAGAATTGCCATTCAGACCAAAGGACGGCTGAATGAAGGATCGGTCAAACTGATGGAGGAGGCGGGAATCAACCTGGTCATCGGCCGCCGTAACCTGGTATCGCCGGCCATGAATTTTCCCGTGGAGGTGCTTTACCTGCGTGACGACGACATTCCGCAGACCGTCGCTTACGGAGCGGCCGACGTGGGGATCGTGGGCGAAAACGAAGTGCTGGAACGCGGTGAGGATGTGGCCATTGTCAAAAGGCTGGGATTCAGTCGCTGCCGCCTTTCCCTGGCCATCCCCCAACAAATGGAATACCACGGCAAGGAGTGGTTCTCAGGACGGAAAATCGCCACTTCCTATCCGGCCATCCTCCGGAAGTGGCTTGCCGAAAACGGCCTCACCTCTGAAATCCACGTCATCAACGGTTCCGTGGAGATCTCCCCCGGTATCGGCCTTTCCGATGCCATCTTTGACATTGTCAGTTCGGGTTCCACGCTGGTGAGCAACCGCCTGAAAGAGGTCGAAACAGTTGTCACCTCCGAAGCGGTGCTCATCGCCAACCATGCGCTGTCGCCCGCCCGGAGGGAGATCCTTGATGAACTGATCTTCAGGCTGGAATCGGTACAGCGTTCCGAGGGGAAAAAGTATATTCTGCTCAATGCCCCAAACCATAAAATAGGCGAGATTTCAGCCATCCTTCCCGGCATGAAAAGTCCGACAGTGATGCCTCTGGCTGAACCGGGCTGGAGTTCCGTCCATTCGGTGATCAGCGAAAAGGATTTCTGGGAGGTGATCGGAAAGCTGAAAAGGGCCGGGGCCGAAGGCATCCTGGTGGTTCCCATTGAGAAGATGATATTTTAAGGATTATCCATAAATTAACAAACAACTTTGCGAATGAGAATATATGATCACCCTGACAGGGAACAGTGGCCGGAGATTCTGCGGCGGCCTTTGTTTGATGTTTCCGACCTGGCCAGCCGGGTAGGTGGGTTGCTGGAGTCGGTTCGCCGGAACGGGGAGGAAGCCCTGCGGGAGCTCACCCTTCGTTTTGATGGGGTGGTGGTAGACCGGTGGGAGGTGACGGCTGCTGAGATGGAGGCGGCCTGGGAAAGCACCTCCCCTTTACTGCGGGAGGCGATGGCGCAGGCCGCGGAGAACATCGCCGCCTTCCATGGGGCGCAGCTCCAGTCCCCCCGAAAGGTAGAGACCATGCCGGGGGTGTGGTGCTGGCAGAAACCCGTGGCCATTGAGAGGGTGGGATTGTATATTCCGGGTGGGAGCGCCCCTTTGTTTTCGACGGTGCTGATGCTGGCGGTTCCGGCGCGCCTGGCCGGCTGCCGCGAGATCATCCTTTGCACCCCTCCCGGGCGTGACGGATCGGTTCACCCGGCCATTCTGGCGGCGGCACGCATCGCGGGTGTCACCCGCATCTTCCGGCTCGGAGGAGTCCAGGCCATCGGTGCCATGGCCTACGGCGTGGTTACCCCTAAAGTCGACAAGATCTTCGGCCCCGGCAACCAGTACGTCATGGCGGCCAAACAACTGGTGAGCCTCAACGACGTGGCCGTCGACATGCCGGCAGGCCCCTCCGAAGTGGCCATCATCGCCGACCATTCCGCGGAACCCGCCTTCATCGCCGCCGACCTCCTGTCACAGGCCGAACACGGTCCCGACAGCCAGGTCCTGCTGGTCTTGCGCGGAAAGCGTCTTCTGCCCGGAATAGAAAGCGCGCTGCAGGAGCAGCTCGAAGCCCTTCCCCGCAGGGACATCGCCCGAAAGGCCTTGGAAAACAGCAGGATCGTCATCTTTTCGCACGACGGGGAGATCATGGACCTGATCAATGCCTATGCACCTGAACACCTGATCATCAGTACCGGAAACTATTCCACGCTGGCCCCCCTGGTCACCCATGCCGGGTCGGTTTTCATGGGAAATTTCACCCCCGAGAGTGCCGGCGACTACGCCTCAGGGCCCAACCACACCCTGCCCACCAACGGATGGGCCCGCTCCTTCAGCGGCGTGAACATGGACAGTTTCGTGCGCAAGATCACCTTCCAGGAAATCACCACCTCCGGACTCAAGAATCTGGGGCCGGTGGTGGAGACCATGGCGGCTGCCGAAGAGCTTGAAGCCCATAAAAATGCCGTTACCCTTCGGCTCGATTACCTGAAAATGAAAGGAATATAATATGGAACTCACCCAATGGGCCCGGCCCAATATCCTTCAGCTCAAGCCCTATTCCTCGGCGCGCGACGAATATTCAGGGGAGGCTATGGTTTTTCTCGATGCCAATGAGAATCCCTGGAACCAGCCCTGGAACCGCTACCCCGATCCACTCCAACGGGAACTCAAAAAGAAAGTGGCCCAACTCAAAGAGACCGATCCCTCCCTGATCTTCCTGGGAAACGGAAGCGATGAGCCGATCGATTTGCTGATCAGGATTTTCTGTGAGCCCGGGCAACACAATCTGGTGCAGATTGAACCCACCTATGGCATGTACGCGGTAGCAGCCGGGGTTAACCACATCGCGGTAACCGGCGTACCCCTCAGCGGGGATTACCAGCTGGATGCCAGACGGCTTCTGGCGGCTGTGAACCCCGCAACCAGGATCATCTTCCTCTGTTCGCCCAACAATCCCACGGGCAACGCCCTCGATTCCGCAGAGATGGTGAAGGTTATCCTAGGTTTTCCCGGTCCCGTGGTGGTCGATGAGGCGTATGTCGATTTCTCCCGGAAGGGGTCCTTGCTGCCCCGGCTTTCTGAATTTCCTAACCTGATCGTCCTGCAGACCTTCTCCAAAGCCTGGGGTATGGCGGGCCTCCGGCTGGGGATGGCTTTTGCGGCTCCGGAGATCATCACCCTGATGAACCGCATCAAATACCCATACAACCTGAGCAGCCTGACCCAGCGGACCGCCCTGGAACTCCTGGACACGGAAGCCCGGAAGGAAGAGTGGGTGCACACCCTTCTGACGGAGCGCGAAGGGCTGGCAGCGGCCTTGGCCTCCGTTCCCTGCGTGGAAAAGGTCTGGCCCAGCGATGCCAATTTCTTGCTGGTCAGGGTTTCTGATGCCCGGAAGATCTATGGCCTCCTCACCGACAGGGGAATCATCGTCCGTGACCGCTCCCGGATACTCCTCTGCGACGAAAGCCTGCGGATCACCGTGGGAACCCCCGGTGAAAACGAAATTCTGATCAGGGCCCTGCACGACATTTCACGGAATGAACCATTTTAAGATATTATTTAAACAGATGAAGAAGGTATTGTTCATAGACCGTGACGGCACCCTGATCGTGGAGCCTCCCGAAGATTTTCAGGTGGATTCTCTGGAGAAGCTGGAGTTGCTGCCGGGGGTGATCACCAACCTGCGGCGGATCAGGGAAAAGCTTCCCTTTGAGCTGGTGATGGTTTCAAATCAGGACGGACTGGGTACCGCGGGATACCCCGAGGAGGCCTTTACCCTCGTGCAGGGGAAACTGCTCAGGCTATTGGGCAATGAGGGTGTCACCTTTGAGGAAATACTCATTGACCGCACCTTTCCGGAGGAGAAAGCCCCCACGCGCAAACCGGGGATAGCTCTGCTGGGCCGGTACACAGGGGGCGGGTATGACCTGGCGGGGAGTTACGTCATCGGCGACCGGCTTACCGACATTGAACTGGCGGCCAACCTGGGAACCCGGGCCATTCTTTATACCACCCTCCTCACCCGGGACGAGGTGGCAACGGCCGGATTGGCGGAGCATTTGGCGCTTGTGACCAACAGCTGGGATGAGATTTTTGCTTTCCTGGCCCTTCCGGTGCGGACAGCTACCGTGGTGCGCACCACCCGGGAAACCGATATCAGGATTTTTCTGAATCTGGATGGCCAGGGCCGCAGCGACATCTCCACCGGACTGGGGTTTCTGGACCATATGCTGGACCAGATCGCCCGCCATTCGGGTTGCGACCTGACGGTCAGGGTGAAGGGTGACCTGCACGTCGACGAACACCATACCGTGGAGGATACCGCCCTGGCCCTGGGAGAGGCCTTCGGCAAGGCACTGGGTGACAAAACGGGTCTTGAAAGATATGGATATGTGCTCCCTATGGACGACTGCCTGGCCACCGCTGCCCTCGACTTCGGCGGCCGCCCCTGGCTCGTCTGGAAGGTGGAGTTCCGCAGGGAAAGGGTGGGGGATGTTCCGACCGAACTCTTCTTCCACTTTTTTAAGTCGTTTTCCGATACCGCCCGCTGCAACCTCTTCCTGCAGGCCGAAGGCGACAACGATCACCACAAGGCCGAAGCCCTCTTCAAGGGATTGGCCCGGGCCTTGAAAATGGCCCTCCGGCGCGACCCTTTTAACTTTCAGCTGCCCACCACCAAGGGACTGCTTTAAATGATTCAGGACTCCCGCATTCAAGATTCGAGACTCAGGATTCAGAATTCCCTCATTCAAGACTCCAGACTCAAGACTCCAGACTCAGGATTCCCTCATTCAAGATTCGAGACTCCAGATTCCAGATTCCAGACTCCAGACTCCAGACTCAGGATTCCCTCATTCAAGATTCGAGACTCCAGATTCCAGATTCCAGACTCCAGACTCCAGACTCAGGATTCCCTCATTCAAGATTCGAGACTCCAGACTCCAGATTATTATAATATCCTAAACTTCTGATATTTATTATGAAGAGCATACGCACATTAAAAGAGAAAAAGGATACGGCGATATTGCTGATCCACTGTCCCGACCGGCAGGGGATACTGGCCACGGTCACCGAATTTCTCAACCGGAACAACGGGAACATCATTTACCTCGACCAGCATGTTGACCGTCAGGAGATGACCTTTTATATGCGTGTAGAGTGGGAACTGGAGGGCTTTACGATTCCGCGGGATAAGATCGGTGATTATTTTGCGACCCTGATTGCCGTTCCGCTGGAGATGACCTGGAAGCTCTTTTTCTCGGAGGAGGTACAGCGGATGGCCTTGTTTGTGTCAGAGATGCCCCACTGCCTGTTTGACATCCTCTCGCGGTATACCGCCGGGGAGTGGGATGTGGAGATTCCCCTGGTGGTCAGTAACCACCGGCGGCTGGAACCTGTGGCGCAAAGGTTTAACATCCCCTTTCATCATTTTCCGCTGACCCCTGAGAACAAAGCGGCGCAGGAGGCAGCCGAACTGGAGTTGCTCGCGGCCCAACGGATTGATTTTGTGGTACTGGCCCGGTACATGCAGATTCTCTCCCCTGCTTTCATATCACGTTATCCTAACCGGATCATCAACATCCATCATTCGTTTCTCCCGGCATTTGCCGGGGCGCGCCCCTATCATGCCGCACACCAGCGGGGTGTCAAAATCATCGGCGCAACCAGCCACTATGTGAACGGTGAGCTCGATGCCGGCCCTATCATTGAACAGGACGTGACCCGCTGCAGCCACGTTGACACGGTAGAAAACCTGGTCAGGAAAGGGCGTGATCTTGAAAAAATCGTACTTTCGCAAGCGGTCTTTAAACACTTACAGCACAAAGTCCTCGTTTATCGTAACCGGACTGTGGTGTTCAACTGAAGGACTAAAGTGGAGACCTCCTCAAGTCTCAAGTCATCTCCGGAACCCCGGAAAACCTGGACAACGGAGGGAGAAAGAGTCTTCCGGAGGAGTAACGCAAGCTGGCAGAGTGTAATAAAATATACAAATTAGCCTGAAAAACAGAATGATGACTGAAGCAGGAAACAAGCAAAAATCTTTTCGCATGCGTCAAACAGCGTATGCGCTTTTATTGTGGGTCGTTTTTATGTCCGCCTCTGTGGTGGCGGACGGCCAGAACCCTGTGCAGAAAGAGGTTCCGGCCGATTATGGGTATGTAGTAAAACCGGGGCAGCTGGTGCCTGAATTTGAGATGACGCTCACCGACGGGAAAAAGGTGAAGATGTCAGACCTGAAAGGCAGGGTAGTGATGCTTCAGTTCACGGCCAGCTGGTGCGGGGTGTGCCGCAAGGAGATGCCCCATATCGAAAAGGAGATCTGGGCCAAACACCGGAATAACCCGAAGTTCGCCCTTTACGGCATCGACCTCGACGAACCGCTCGACAAGGTGGTCAAATTCGGGAAAGATGTGGGAATCACCTATCCCCTCGCTTTGGACCCCGGGGGTAAGATCTTTTACACCTTTGCGGAAAAGGGCGCCGGCGTCACCCGCAATGTGATCATCGACAAATCAGGAAAAATCATTTTCCTCACCCGTCTCTTCAAAGAGGAGGAGTTCGCACAGATGAAAAAAGTCATTGAAAAAGCCTTGGGGGAGGATTAGCATGTCAGAATATTTGAATAGTAATCCTGAGTCTTGATTTTGAAAAGGGGGAGGAGTAGTTCTCCATACATGATTCAGGGATTTTCCGGGTGGTGTATGGTGAAGTTGGCCTGAATTTAGCATAATCGGTTTATGGAGGTAGTGATTATCAAATACAATGCGGGGAACATTGAGTCGGTGTGCAATGCTTTGCATCGTTTAGGGGTGCAGGCGGAAGTCACTGACGATCCGGAGCGTATCCGTGCGGCCGACCGGGTGATATTTCCCGGGGTGGGGGAGGCGGCCAATACCATGGCTTACCTGCGTGCCCGTGGCCTCGACGGGGTCATCAGGTCGCTGACACAGCCGGTGTTGGGCATCTGCCTGGGGCTTCAGCTGATGTGTGCCCATTCAGAAGAGGGGGATACCCCCTGCCTGGGCATCTTCGGGGAGGTGGTACGTAAGTTCGTGTCTGCCCCGGGTCGCGAACATGTCGACAAGGTGCCCCATATGGGGTGGAACGCCATTTATCATCTGAAAGGGCGAATTTTCACTCCCGCAATGGAACACCAATATGTTTACTTCGTACATTCTTATTATGCCGAAGAGGGCGAACACACCTCGGCCCTGTGCAACTATATGAAACCTTTCAGTGCAGCACTGCAGAAGGAGAACTTCTATGCCACCCAGTTTCATCCCGAGAAGAGCGGTGATGTGGGGAGTGCCATTCTGGAGAATTTTATCCGCTTAAAAGATTGATTTTATGGACAGGCTGACGATCGTCAAAGTAGGTGGGAAAGTGGTGGAAGAGCCGGAGTTGCTTGACCGGTTGCTGGATGCATTTACCACGATCACGGGGTACAAGATCCTGGTCCACGGTGGTGGCAAGGCGGCTACCGACCTGGCTGCCCGGCTGGGTGTGGAGACGAAAATGGTGGACGGTCGCCGGATCACTGACCTGGAGACCCTGGAGATTGTGACCATGGTATATGGCGGACTGATCAACAAGCGGGTAGTGGCCGGACTGCAGGCGCGTAATTGTAATGCTCTGGGGTTGACGGGAGCTGACCTGGATCTGGTACGGGCCCGGAAAAGAGCGGTCACCGACATCGATTACGGGTATGCCGGGGATGTGGAGAATGTCAACTCCCGTGAGCTGCGCATTATCCTGGGAGAAAACGTCATTCCCGTCGTCGCCCCCCTCACCCACGATGGTAAAGGCATGATGCTCAATACCAACGCCGACACTATCGCCTCCCGTCTGGCCATCGAACTCTCCCACTTCTATAAAGTCCTCCTTTTCTACTGTTTTGAGAAAAGGGGCGTTCTTTCCGATCCGCTCGACGACGACAGCGTGTTGGGAGAACTCACTGAGCCCCAGTTTCTGGAATACCAGGAAGCGGGCATCATCAGCAGTGGCATGATCCCCAAACTCTACAACGGCTTCAAGGCCATCCATAACGGGGTCAGCGAAGTGTTGATCACCAATCCCGATAACTTCTACAAAGGCCGTGGTACCCGCCTGGTTCGCAGCTGAAGCATCGATCCGGTCCGCCTTGTCTGCAGCTGAAGCATCTTTCCGGTCTGTCTGGTCCGCAGCTGAAGCATCGATCCGGTCCGCCTTGTATACAGCTGAAGCATCTTTCCGGTCTGTCTGGTCCGCAGCTGAAGCATCGATCCGGCCCGCCTGGTTCGCAGCTGAAGCATCGATCCGGTCCGTCGGGTCCTCCGCTAAAACGAGATATCGATTCCTGCCATGAAGTGTCGCCCCGCCTGGGGAAAGTACCCGTCCATGGTGTAGCGCTCCCCGCCCAGAAGGTAGGAGTAGACCCAGGCATTGGTCTCGTATGCTGCATTGAACAGGTTGTTGATCAGTAATTTGATCTTCAGCTGTTTCACCCCTTTTAATTGTGGGGTGTAATCCGCCGTGAAATGGTTCACGAAGTAGGGATCGATGACCCGGTCGGGTGAGGAGGTGTTGTCGGTGAACTGTTTTCCCACATAATGGGAGAGGAGGCTGAAGGCAATTTTTCCGGGTGACCAGGCGAGGCTGCTGTTTCCGGAGAGCCGGGGCGAAAAGGCCAGGTCGGTGGTTCCCAGGGCGAAAGCCTGTTGTCCGCCCAGGTCCCAGTCGTCGACATATTCGGTGAAATCCCTTATTTTGTTACGGCTCAGGGTAAGGTGGCCGTTCCAGGAGAGGGCCGGGGTGACCCTGATTCCCGCCGAGAGTTCCACCCCTGTACGGGCACTCTTCTCCACGTTGACCATGACAGGCGCCCCCACATCGTTGATCTGTCCGGTGAGGGCCAGCTGGTTATGGTAGGACATATGATAGAGGTTGACGGCGGCCGTAAAGGTGGTCGATTGCCAGGTCCAACCTGCCTCCAGGTCATGGAGGGTCTCGTGTTGGGGGAGGGGGCTTCCGGGAGGGGTGTCGACAAAGTTGTCCCGGTTGGGTTCCCTGCTGGTCCGGGCAAAGGAGATAAACAGCTCCTGAGCGGGAGAGAGCCGGAAGAAAAGGCCCGTTTTGGGATTGAAAAAGGTGTAGTGGTGAAGGAGATCGAGGCGGCGGAGGTCGTCGTCGATGCCGTTGATTTCGTAGCGGATGGTGCGGATCTGCAGATCGGAGAACCAGCTGAGGCGGTGGGTGAGTTCCAGGGTGGTTTTGAGATAGCTGTTCAGGTCGCTTTTGCGGCCGCGGTTGCGGTAAAACTCATGATCGGGCTTCAGTCCGGGCAAGACCTCCCCCCAGATGATCCGTCCGAAGTGGCGGCCGTAATAGTTATTGGCGCCACCGCCCCAGGTGAAGTTGTGGCCTCCCTGCCGGTAGTTGAGGGAGAAAACCATTCCGTAGAAGTCGTTGTCGAGCCATTTGCGGCGGACCAGGTCGGTGCGGCTGATTTCCGTGCCGTTCACGACCGGTTTGGGCAGGCCGTAGCTGGTGAATTTCTGGGAAGCCTTGAACTGTTCGTAATAACCCTCGCCGAAGGTTTGGTGGAGGGCGGTGCTCAGGTTCAGGCGGCTGCTGAAGCGGTGGGTGAAGTGGAGCTGCAGGTGGTCCTGGCGGTAGCGGTCCACCTGGTCCTTGTAGGTGTAGAGGTTATAGGTACGGCTTCCGGAGGAGAGCATTTCACGGGTCTCCTTTTCGGTATAGAGGCCGTGTTCCCCGTAGCGGAGCATGCCCGGGTGGTCGTTGTGCAGGCGGACCGAGGGGACGCCGTTCCAGGCCTGGTAGGTCTCCTCGGTGCCGGAGAAAACCACCGCCTTAAGCACCGTGGAAGGGGAGTAATACCCTGCGGAGATGAACCAGGAGCCCAGGTTGCTGAAGGCGCGGTCGATGAATCCGTCGCTGCGGATGGCGCTCAGGCGGGCGTCAAAGGAAAACCTGCCTTTCTGTCGGCCAGAGCCCAGAGCGGTTACCGGCGACGATGCCCCTGAGGATTCACCAGGGAGCCTTGACGCTGACGCTCCCCCGGGGCGGTTGATTCCCGGTTTTTCCCCGATGAGTCCGGTTCCTGCGGCGAAGCTGTATTTACGGGTTCCGAAGGAGCCGGCCGAGGAGCTGATTTCGGCATAGGGGTCCCTTTTCAGGGTAAGGGTTTGCAGGTTAATGGCTGCCCCGAAGGAAGCCCCTCCGCCGGGGGTGGTTCCGGCGCCGCGCTGCACCTGAATGTTCCGGGCCGAGGAGGCCAGGTCGGGCTGGTCGACGAAGAAGGTGCTGTGCGATTCGGCATCGTTAAGGGGGATGCCGTTGACTGTCACGTTGATGCGGTTCAGGTCGGTGCCACGTACCCTGAAGCTGGTGTAGCCGATGCCGGTTCCGGCGTCGGAGGTCGCCACAAAGGAGGGAGTCAGCGCCAACAGATAGGGGATGTCCTGGCCCATGTTACGGCTGCGCAGTGATTCCGCGGAAAGATCGGTGAAGGCCACAGGGGTTTTGTCCTGGGCCCGGGTGGCCTGTACCACCACCTCTTCGGTGAAGATATTTTCAGGTTCCAGAGAGAAGTGGACGGTAGTGGCCTCACTGAGGGAAACCGCTTTTCGTGCCGTCTGGTACCCGATGAAAGAGACGATGAGTGTGTAGTGACCGGGTTTCAGGCGGATAAAGCGGTAACTGCCGTCGCTGCCTGTTGACATGCCCTGATAGGTGCCCTCGAGAACCACACTGGCTCCCGGCAGGGGAGCCCCTTTTTCATCGCTGACCACTCCCGAGAGAGTGGCCTGAGCCGCAGCCATCAATACCAGGTGCTGAAGGAGAAGCACCAAAATCAATTTTTTCATCTTAACGACCATTTTCCATTTAACTTCTTTTCCCCGAAACCACCTGTAGCAAGGTCTGGTGAAAGCGTGGTGCAATACCCAACCGTCACACAGGCATTTAGGTAAAATCCAGTAAAAAAACAACCAATGGGTGGGATGGCTCCCGTGGTCTTCCCTCCGCCGGCATTACCCGGATCAGGTTATAAGGGTATGATCTCAGCCTGTGTTTCATCCCGGACGTTTCCGGGCAAAGGCACCCCATTGATGAAATATCAGCCCAAAGTTAACATTTTTTACGGGAATAGTCCCGTAATTTCTTTACTCGGGATGATACAAACCAGGTAAACTGTCGTCAATTAAAGTAAGATGACCACCGAAGAGTTTAAATCCAGATTATGGCCTTACACGCGAAAGCTCTATCCGATGATGAAGCGGATACTGGGCAGTGAGGAGGAGACGCGTGATGCGCTGCAGGAGCTGATGCTCAGGTTATGGAACAGAAAAGAAGCCCTGGAAGAGTGCCTCAACCCTGATGCGTATATCTTCACGGCGGCCCGGAATTACTGTTTCGACCAGAAGAAACGGGAGCGGCGGAGCCCCGTGACCCTCACAGGGGAGGTCCCCGTTCAGGTGGCCGGAGGCTCCTTTGACCCCGATGCAGCCGAAAAACTGAAGCATGTGCGTCTGATCATGGGATCCCTTCCGGAGAATTACCGGGAGGTATTGGAAATGAGGGAAATCGATGGGTTGTCCTTTGAAGAGATCGCCGAACTGACAGGGAATGAGGTGCCTTACATCAGGGTGCTGCTGTCACGCTCGCGGATGAAACTGAGGAATGAACTGGAAAAAATTTACAGCTATGAAAGAGGAACGGGACAGACTGCTTGAGAAATATTACCGGGGGGAGACCACACAGGAGGAGGAACGGTTGCTGCGGGAGGCCTGCCTGGCGGAGGCGGATGCTTCTCCGGAGAAGGCGTTTTTTACCTGGGTTGCCGGAGAATCGGCCCTTCCGGAAGGATTGGAAAGCGCGGTGTTTGAAAAGGTCGATGCTTCCGCACGAAAAAAGAGGGTAAGGGTGCTGATATACAGCGTGACCTCTGTGGCCGCCACACTGGCCCTGATGATCACCCTTTACGCGGGGAACCTGGCCCGGTTGGAGAAAGAACAGGAATTCAGGATGATAGAGCAAACACTTGTCCACGTGTCGGAAACCCTGCAGCCTGCACCTGCAGAGCCCGACATGTTGGTCCTGTGGGTCGACAACGACGTGGAAATCATTGTTAATTAAGTATAAAGCCATGAAAACGATTGTAAGCATTTGTATTGCCCTGTTGGTGAGTGTTCAGGTCTCAGGGCAGGATTTATTCACCAGCCTGACGGAGAAGTTCGGCGGCAAAGAGGGATTCAGCGCCACGAACCTGACCCGCGACATGTTCGACCTCTACCTGAAGAAAAAGCAGGTGGATCCCGGTTCCCCGGTTTCGGAGACCCTCCGGAAACTCGACCACATCCTGGTGGTCTCACAGAGTGCTTATGTTTACGGAAAGCCCGAAGAGAAACCGGCGGTGGAACTCTCTGAAATTCACAATGCCATTCTCAGCCATTACAAGGCCCGGTCGTTCACCCTGTTTAAGACCGAAAACCGGATGGGGGAGGACCTGAAGGTGTACATCAACAAGAGCGGCGAGAAAATCACCTCCCTGGCGCTGGTCACCGCTTCGGCGACCCGGATGGTGTTGGTCGAGCTGGACGGGGAAATCGATTTGGGCAGTCTGGCCGACCTGGGCAGCACTTTGAACATCAGCGGACTGGAGAATCTCAGCCGGATCAGTGGCCGTTCAGGAGGCCCCGTGGTGTTCCGTGATTTCGGCGACTACTCCTTTTATTTCGGGAACGACCGGCTGAAACAGATGGAGCAGATGGAGCAGCAGATGAAGGTGCTGAATGACCTCAGGTCGGAAGAGTTTCTCAACAAGCAGAAAGAGTGGGTGGAGAAGAACCAGGAGTTTGCTGAAAAGCACAAGGAGTTTGCGCAGCAGCAGCGGGAGATGGCAGAACGCGCCAGGGAAATGGCGGAGAAATATGGGAGGCATCCCATATTTCTGAGTGCTCCGGGTGATACCAATATGGTATATATCATCGACGGTAAGAAAGCCAGTGCCAAAGAGATGAAAAATCTTGATCCCGACCGGATTGCCACCATCGAAGTAATCAAAACCGACAAGGAGAAGCCTTCTAAAAAGGGAGAAGTCAGGATCACCACCCGGAAATAGTTACCTTTTATGGATTTGTGCGGTGTGTAGAGGGCAATATTCTGTTAAACAGCTGAAAATGAGGGAAAAATATTTGGAATTTCTGGCAAAAAGTGGTAATTTGAAAGAATAAACCATAAATAAATAGCCATGAAGAAATCTACCTTGTTTTTAGTGTGTTTATTTTTTGTGTGTTTTTTTTCGGGGATCACCCTTGAGCTCTCTGCCCAGCGCGGGACGGTCATCGAGGCGGTACCGCTGACCACTGTCACTCCTTCGGAGATCATGCTGACCCTGCAGGCCAGTCTCGATGAAACGGCCTATTCGCTGGTCGACCTGTTCACCTACAAGAAGCATTCGGTCACGGCGGTAAAGGTCATCTACAACACCATTGATGCTACCGGCTCTCCCACGGTGGCTTCGGGGGTGGTGTTTTTGCCGGTGGTGACCCCTGCGATGCAGATGCCCCTGTTCTTGTATCTCCACGGAACGCTCACGCGTGACCTGGATGCTCCGTCGAACCTTCTGGGAATAGAGACGGCCATCGGGTGGATCATGGCCATGGACGGTTACATTGCCGTGTTGCCCGATTACCTGGGACTGGGTGACGGTCCGGGTGTTCATCCTTACCACCATTCGGCTTCGGAGGCTTCGGCCAGTGTCGACATGCTGAAAGCGGCCGTGGCGATGTGCGCCGATCCACTGGTGTGCCCCGATCCCCTGGTGTGGGCCAAGCCCGACGGGAACCTTTACATGAGTGGATATTCACAGGGGGGACATGCTGCCCTGGCCACCCAGAATGTGCTCCAGAACAATCCTCTTCCAGGAATCACCCTTCGGAAAACGGTGGCCGGAAGTGGCGCCTACAGCCTCTCCCAGGTACAGAAAAGCTATCTCTTTGACCATCCCGTCTATCCGAGTCCCTCGTTTCTGCCCTATATGCTCATGAGTTTCCAGGAAGCCTATGGCAACCTTTACGGCGACCTGGGGCAGGTTTTTGTGTCACCTTATAATTTGACTATCCCGGATCTCTTCAATGGCTTGTATACTACCGACCAGATCAACATTCAGCTGCCTCCGGAGTGGAAAACCATGTTTGTGCCCAAATACCTCTGGAATATCCAGTACAACTATTTTCATCCGGTGAACAGCGCCCTGCGGAAAAACGACGTGATCGGCTGGAAGCCCAAAAGCGATCTGCATCTCTATTATTGCACCTGTGACGAGCTGGTCGCCAATGAGAATTCGCTGCTGGCTTACCTCTCCTTTTTGCTGAGGGGGAGCAGCAAGGTCAGTTGTCTGCCGGTGGGACCGTTCAAACATGCCGAGTGCGCCCCGTTTGTGCTGCTCCTGTCAAAGATCCAGTTTGACTGTGCCTCGGGGGCGAATCCCTGCGGCATCAACCTGCTGAGCCTGTTGAAGTCGGCCACCAAAGAGGATTTTCCGGAATTCAGAAATGCGGTGTCGGGACTCACACCTTCACCCCGGATTGAAGAGCTGATGAAAAACGAACAGTTGGCGGCCTGGGTGCGGGAAAACGAACTGCAGGCGTCAGAAGGACCGGCTGAACTGACGGTTTACCCCAATCCGGTATACGATGTGGTAAATATTGAGCGGCCTGCCGGGTTGCAGGGATTGGTCAGGGTCGCATTGTACGATATGCAGGGCAGGCTGGTCATGGAAGAGGATTTTACGGGATCTGTCATGCAGATCAATGTGAAACCACTTCCTGCCGGGGCCTATCAGATTGTTCTCAATGGCAACAGAATAATGACCAAAACACTGATCGTCATGGATTAACCGGCCTCGTGGTTCACCTGGCTTAACCACTTCGTTCCTGTGAAGATGTGCCAGCACGCAGTGATCTTTATGTGAACCGTGTGCAGTATGTGGCGGTGTAAACAGTGCATTTGTGTCAGGCCAGCTGAACCAGGCCGTATTTCTTCATCATCATCTTATCGAGCAGGTTTTCGGGCAGAACCCTTTTATAGAGGGGGAGGAAGAAGCTGCGTTTGCCACAGCGGACAACCGGCGGGGGATTTTCGGAGATGATTTTGCGGATCACCCGGGAGCAGAATTCGGTCACGGGAGTGGCTTTTTCCTGTGAGGTGTTGGCTCTTTTATAGATGTATGGTTCAATGGGGGTGTACCACGATTCGGGTTTGAGGAGGCCGCTGACGGTTTCGGCGGAGTGCTGGCCGAATTCGGTGCGGATGCCTCCGGGCTGGACGATGACCACTTTGATGCCGAAGGGTTTGAGCTCCATGCGCAGGGAGTCGCTCCAGGCATGGACGGCGGCTTTGGAGGAGCAGTAGGCTCCTGCAAACGGGGTGGGGGTAATTCCCGATATGCTTCCCATGTTGACGATGGTTCCCTTTCCGCGGGCTTTCATGAAGGGGACTACCTTATGGATGATCTCCACCGGTCCGAAGAAGTTGGTCCGGAACTGCCGTTCCAGTTTTTCTAAGGGGATGTCGACGGCCGGGCCGATCAGTCCGTAGCCGGCATTGTTGAAAAGCAGGTCGATATGTCCGCACAGGTCGATGATCTGTTCAACGGTTTCCCCGATCTGGCGGTTGTTGGTCACGTCCAGGGGAAAGGTAAGGCATCCGGCTTCCTCGAGGGGGCGTAGTTTTTCAGGATAGAGGTCGGTGGCGGCCACAGTCCACTTCAGTCCGGCCAGTTCCAGGGCTAATTCACGGCCTATGCCGCTGGCACAGCCCGTAATCATGGCAACTTTTTGCATGGCGTTGTTTTCAGTGATCTTGATATACATATCAAGTTACTGAAAAATAAGCAATTCGTCACTATTTTCAGTGGAAAAGGTTGCAGCGGTGAGCGCAATTTCCGCGGGGGGAGTTCAAATTATGATAAATGGTGAACCCCGTCCCGCAAAAGCGGTGATATGGTCCGGATGCGCCGTTTACCTTGCAGGTTATCAGGGCTATCCTTCGTGTATGGCTTTGAGTGCTTTCCAGTGCTCATCGGTGAGGGAGTGGTAGTTGAAGAGGGAGATGCCTGAGGCTCCTCCTTCCCTGGAGATGCGGAAGGCTTCGGCCATTTCCTCCGGTTTGACGGAGGGGACGAAGAGTCCGGAGTAAACCGGTTTTTTGATTTTGAGTTCACTGATTTCCCTGGTGAGTTGTTCCCCGATCCAGGGGATTCCGGCGTTGTAGAAGTTGTGGTAGAGCATGGGGAGGTATCCGTCGAGGTTCCAGTTGCGCCACTCCTGTCTGACGCTTTCCCAGTTGGGGAAGACGGCGGCGGTGATGGCTTTGCCGGCTTTGCGGGCTTCGGGTGCGAGAATGTCGTTGACCAGGTGGGTGATGGTGTCATAGCGGAACTGGCGCCAGGCCTGGTGGGTTGCCGGATCTTCCAGGCCGGTCAGGGGGTCGAGGCCGGTTTGTTCCTTAAAGTCACTGCGGCACCGGTTGCAATAGCAATAGTCATACTGCGGGTACTCTTTGTCCTGGACGATGTTGTATTTGGACCAGAGGCCTTGGGCGAGGATGGCATCGGGGAGGCGGATATAGTCGAGGTGGACACCGGCGAGTCCCTCAAAGGAGGCCAGGTCAGCCACGATCTGGCGTGTGAATTCCTGCACTTCGGGATGGCGGGAGCACATGAAGCGGTAATAGGGGACATAGGCGGGGTGGGTGGCTGCCGATTCTCCGGCGCGGTTGACGGCGTACCAGCCGGGGTGGTTTTCGTAGTACTCCGGGATGTTATTGGGCATGGTATGCATCCAGGCGTGGATTTCGACGCCGGTTTCGCGGCCCGCGTCGATCAGTTTTTCGAGCAGGGGTTCCCGCATGGGGAGGCGGGAGGTTTCAAACCAGGCATGGTGCCCGGTGTACACTTCCGGAAGGACGGCATCGAAGCCGTGTTGTTTGGCCTTTTCGAGCATGGTTTTCCACTGGTCGGTGGAGAGGCCCTCTTTGGGGGTGATCCAGATCCAGTTTTTCCCTTTGTTGGGGGAAGTGCAGCCGCTCCACAATGCCGGCGCCAGGGCCAGGGCTGCCATCCCCAGTCCGGCCGATTTCAGAAATTCCCGCTTGTTCATAGGATTCATCCGTTATAATGGCTTGTACATGCAATTCACTGCTTACAAATGTATGTAAATGTTTACAGATATTTATCCCCGGATACCCGGTTCCCTGCCGGCTCTGTGGCGGGGCGTCCCCCCAAACAAGAGCCGTAGATCCCGTCTGATACAAGATGTTTCTCTTATTCCATGAATTCCATCATGCCCCACTTTTCGGGGATGTGCATGTTGATGACTCCCTGGGGGGCCCATACCCAGTTGTGTTCAGGGAGGGGCTTTCCGGTGAGGGGGTCTGCTTTTTTGACATATTTTCCGCCGATGGTCTCCCTGTCCCACTGGACGCGTGAAAAGTTGAGGCGCCAGGTGTCGCCGGGTACGGGTCTCCGGTGGTGGGGTGCACATTCCCTCAGGACCTTCCAGGGAAGGGCCAGCTCCAGGCTCCAGGAGCGGTCCAGGTCGGAAGGGTCGTTGAGGCTTCCGTCGAGGTAAATCCCCCTTTTCAGTCCGGTGATCTCCCAGGCGTTGATGGGGAAGCCTCCTTCCCGGTAGGGGCGGGTGAGCAGGAGGTCCCATTTGGTGCCCAGGGCGTTGATTTCCAGCTCATAGTAAAGGAGGCCGTCGTTTCCGGGATCGATAAAGATTTCAAAGTCGTTTTCGTGGAAGATGACCGACTCATCGGCGTCATAGGTAGCCCAGAGGTGGGGTTCTTCGAGTTCAGCGGCGATGTAAAGGTAGTGGTCGTCCCAAAGGAGTTTGGCGCGGGTTTTCAGGGGGGGTGGCGGTTTCAGCGCTCCTTCGATGTCGGTGAAGTCGCTGGTCCAGGGGGCTTTCTCCCAGGCGGGGTCGTCGGGTTTGCCGTCGATCACGGGAGGGGTGGCGGTCCGGCTGACCCGGTAGTGGTGACCGCTGTCGGGGGGAATGGCGGGGCCACAATGGGGGGGCACCCCGCAGGGGTATGCAGGGGTACGGCCGAAATCACCCGAAAGGGGCGACGGGAGCGTCAGGGCGCTCCCTGCGATTCCGGAGAGAAAAAAAAGAAGGATCACCGCCTTCAGGAGGGAAGGAGCCTTACTGGTCATGGTCAGGGTGAAAGGGGAACTGTGAGAAGCGGCGGATGCGGCGGACGTAGAAGTTCCAGACCATGCTGCCGTTGTAGATTTCAGGATGGTGGTTGACCTGAGCCAGGGGGAGGAGGGCTTTTCTTTTTTTGAGGAAGCGGTGCAGGGAGCGGTAGAACGCCATGTGGGCCTGCCATACTGCTTTGAAGGCGCTGACCTGTCCGGTGACCAGGAATTCGGCGGCGGCCACACCGTCGAGCACCAAGCGGGGCAGGAGCACAGGCAGGAGTTTGCCTGCGGGGAGGTTTTTGAGGAGCATCCAGAGGCTGTTGCGGAAGTTGAGGTAGACTTTGCGGGGACTTTGGTAGGAGAGGGTGGCTCCTCCGAGGTGGAAGACCACGGATGCGGGTTCGATTCTGATTTGCCAGCCCTGGTTTTTAAGCCGCCAGCAGAGGTCAATCTCTTCCATGTGGGCGAAGAAATCCTCGTCGAAGCCGCCGGCACCGTGGAAGGCTTCAGCCCTGATGAAGAGGCAGGCGCCGGTGGCCCACAGGATGGAGGCGGGGGTGTCGTACTGGCCAAGGTCGGTTTCCACTTCGGTGAGGATGCGCCCCCGGCAGAAGGGGTAGCCCAGGCCGTCGAGGAATCCCCCGGCCGCACCGGCATATTCGAATTTTTCTTTTTCCTTCCAGCTTCTGATTTTGGGTTGTACGGCGGCCAGCCGGGGGTGGGCTTCGAGGAGGGCGAGGCAGGGCTCCATCCAGCCGGGGGTGACTTCCACGTCGGAGTTGACCAGCACGAAAACGTCGGCGTCGATCTGTGCCAGAGCGCGGTTATAGCCGCCGGCAAAACCATGGTTGCGGTCCAGTCTGAGGAGATTCACCTCCGGGAAGTGGGTTTCCAGAAATTCGGGGGAGCCATCGGTGGAGCCGTTGTCGGCCACAAAGAGGGTTATGCCTTCCCGGCGGCTCTGTTCCAGGATCGGGGGGAGAAACTGCGGAAAGAGGGAGCGGCCGTTCCAGTTGAGGATGACGATGGCCACGGATGGGCGGTGGCGGCTCAGGGTCATGAGAGCAGCAGCCGGGCCAGCATGGCCGCGAGGGTTTCCTTGTCGAGGGTTTCGAGGAGGCGGGTGATTTTCTCCTGCCGGTCGGGAAGGTCGGAGTGCACCAGGGTGTCGATTTCCTTCATCTGTTTTCCGGTGAGCTCATCCTCGAGGAGTTCGGTGATTTTGCGGCTTTCGGGTTCGCCGCCCGGGAGCCCCAGCTTCTCCAGCTCCTCGATGGTGGCCGCCAGAATCCCCTCGGCCTGGAACTTCACGGGGTCCTTCTTGCCTGCTCCGGAGGCATCGCGGAGGCTCCAGCTCGAATAGTCGTAATGCAACTCTCTGATCAGCTTTACCTTGGAGCTTTCCTTTCCGAAGATCCGCTCCAGGAAGATGATGGTTTGGTTTTTCCACGCCTCCAGGTCAAAGCGGGGGTCGCTGAGTTTTCCGATCTGGTCCCTGAGAAGGGCTATTTCTTTTTCTGCCATGGTGCTCTGGTTTTTGTGTGCAATTTACATCATAACTTCAAATGTTCCAACTGCCGGAATCAAATGTTCGCTGAGGCATTGTCCGTGCGGCCTGAACGGCCGTAAAGGCGGGGGCTGTGGGGTATCTGACCGGCCTCAGCCCGGATCGGTGGGCTGTCCGGACAGGCCCGGCGAAGAGGGATTACCGCCACTGCCGTTTGGGGCGAATTCCCGGGGCTTTGAAGCGGGAGGAGGTGTTGTCGGCGACCAGGACCCAGTCGTTGGTACCCCCGGTGGTGGGAGGGGTGAGGGTTACCGTACCGGCGTGGGGTGTTTTCCAGGTGGCTTCGGTTTTTCCGGTGCGGGGGTTGAACCACGAGAGGCGGATTTTCTTTCCTGGGAGGGAGGCGGTATGAATGGTTGCGGTTTTGCCCACGGGAAAGTAGACCATCAGGTAGCGGCCCAGGCTGTCGCGGAATGCGGTCATATATTCCCCCTTTTCTCCCTGTCCGGCCACGATAATGGACGGGTCGGGGATTCTGCCGGTAAGGGGTCGTGATTCCATGAGTTGGCGGAGGTAGCCTGCCTGGACGGCGCCGGGGCGGTCGATGGCTTCCATCCAGTACATTTCGGCGTGGTTTATTTTCTCTTCGCGGGGGTTCCAGAACTGCCAAACGGAGTGGTGGCCGTAGGTGACTCCGCAGGCACCGGCAAATACCGAGCGGTAGATCTGCTTGCGGACGTCGTGGTCGCGGTAGTAGCCGTTTTGGGGATTCCACACAGGCCACGGACTGACGGGGTGGTCTTCATAGTTGGGTTCGGCGTCGAGGACTGGTTTCACGGGGGTAAGGGCTCTGTCACGGGAGATGAGGTTCCATACGGGCACGTCATGACCGCCGCCATGGCCCGACTGGACCATGTTGATATCGAGCCATTTTTCGTGGTGGATGAACTGGGAGGTGGAGAAATCGCCGCCGGAGGTGTGGTAGGTGATCAGGGCCTTCGGTCCCAGAGCCTCTTCGATGCCTTCGGCCATGGCTCTCCACACGGGGCGCCAGTCCTCTTTATCCTGTACGGCAGGGCGGTCACCCCCGAGGATCCAGATGAGGTTGGGAACATCCTTGTAGCGGCTGGCCAGCCAGAAGCCATATTTACGGGCATTTTCAGGGTTGAATACCACGGGTCCCGTTCCCCACATCCGGGTCACCTTGTCTCCCCAGGTGGGGAGCAACCCGAGGTACATATTACGGTGTGCAGCCATGCGGATCACCTCATCGACCAGGGCAAAGTATTTCTCATTGGGGCGTGTGGGATCCAGGTCGATGAAGGGGACCTCCCCCTGTTGGTTGGGTTTCCGGAGGCCGTCCATTTCGGCCAGGACCACCGCCTGAATGACGTTGAAGCCTTTGGCCGCGCGGTTGTCGAGGTAGCGGGTGATCTCCTCCGGGGTAAGCCGGTGGAAGAGTTCCCAGGCGGTATCGCCCAGCCAGAAGAAGGGGGTGCCGTCGCTGTGCTGCAGGAAGTGGCCGTTGGCCGTCACCTCCAGGGGACCGTGGTCCCAGAGTTTCTGTGCGGAAAGGGAGCAGATGGGGGAGAGGTGGAGAAACAGGGAGATCATCAGGAAGGACGCGGGGGAGAAAAAGAGGGAAAAGCGGGAAGTTGAAGGTCTCATAGGTCATCAAGGATTTGTTTCCGGGTGGAGCGAAGATAGCGATTTGAGGATAAAAAAATAGCCCCGCACGTGGTGGTGCGGGGCATATCCGGACAGAAAAACCGGGAATCTGGTATTCTGTGGTGAAAATTGATCTGTGGTTTCAGAATTTGTAGCTAAAGCCGGCACCGAAGAGCTGTTTGAGCTGCACCAGGCTGTTTTTACCGTCGATGTTGATGTCGTCGTCGTAGATCATGTTGGTGATCAGGTTGGCCGACAGGTATTTGTTGATTTTCATGTTGATGCGGAAGTCCCAGTTGACGTCGATGTTCTGCGGGTTATGCAGGTAGTTGGAGAAGAGACCGAGTCCGGTCACCATGTCGACGTTGGTCATCAGGGGGAGTTTGAGTTCTGATTTGAGGGTACCCCCCAGTTCGGCACGGAAGACGTTACCGGGGTCGACGCCGAAAGCGCCTTCATCGGAGAGTTCGTCGTCCATCACGAAGGTGAGTTTGGAGCCGAGGGGGGAGAGGAAGAGGGAGAATTTGTCGCTGGGTTTGTAGTCGGCTCCGAGGGCGAAGGTGAGGTACGCCGGGGCGAAGAGGGTGGATATTTTCTGATCGGTATCGGGGTATTTGTAGCCGTTGGCGAACTGGGTACGGAAGTTGAGCAGTCCGCTGTAGAACCATTTGCTTTCGGGTGCCATTTTATAGCCTGCCTTGGAGCTGAATTCGAGTTTGTCTTCTGATTTGATGACGCTGCCGTCGCCCTCCTTGAGGAGGCCGTAGCCCAGGTTGAGGCTGTTGTCCCATGCCAGGCGCTCTTTGAGGTAGTTTGCGGCGTAGTTGAAGAGTCCGACGCCCGACACCGAGTTTTTGCCGCCGGCGGCCCAGTTGGAGAAGCTCACCTGGCTGAAGTTGAGGGTAAAGTCGCCGTTGCGTTTCCAGTAGGTGGTGTCCTGGGTTTCCTGGGCGAGGAGGCCCAGGGAGGAGACCACGGCTATAAGAGTCAAAACACTTTTCTTCATTTTTTGTCTTTTTTAGTCGTTTATAAATGTTTGAATTGGGTTAATGCGCATGAAAAAAAATGCACTGGAGTACAGTGCATTTACGTATAAATGGGTTGGATGTTTTATTCTTCTTCGGGGAGCTGGTTGATTTTTTCGTCGACCAGGATACGTCCGCAATATTCGCAGACGATGATTTTCTTACGGCTGGCGATGTCGAGTTGCCGCTGTGGCGGGATTTTGTTGAAGCAGCCGCCGCAGGCGTCACGCTGAATGGTCACCACGGCCAGTCCGTTGCGGGCGTTCTTGCGGATGCGTTTGAAGGCACCCAGCAACCTGGACTCGATATAAAACTCGATCTTCTCGGCACGGGCCTTGAGTTTCTCCTCTTCAATGCGGGTCTCCTCGGTGATCTCCTCCAGTTCCTTGTTCTTCCGGGAGAGATCGTCCATCCTCTCTGTGAGCAGGGTCTTGGACGACTCAATGGCTTCCTTTTTGGCCGCCATGTCGGCCGTGAATTCCCTGATCTTCTTCTCGGAAAGCTGAATTTCCAGGTTCTGGAATTCGATTTCCTTGGCCAGGGAGTCGAACTCGCGGTTATTGCGGACGTTGTTCTGCTGCTCGGTGTACTTGGTGATCAGGTTCTGGGATTCGCGGATGGCGATTTTTTTGTTGCTGATGGCCACCTCGATTTCCCGGATCTCATCGTCGAGGTTGTGCAGCCTGGTTTTGAGACCGGCGATTTCATCCTCGAGGTCCTGCACTTCCAGGGGCAATTCCCCGCGGAGCACCTTGATCTTGTCGATGGCCGACACCACACTCTGCAGGTCATACAGGGCGCGCAGCTTCTCTTCAATCGACACTTCTTTTTCGTCTACTCTGGTAAATGGAGTATTCATACTATTAAAAGATTGAATTTCAATTAATTGCTGTCTTACAGGTAATAACCAACGGGATTGGTGTTTACCTCCGATAAACGGACTGCAAATGTAGGGAATTTTTTTGTAAGGAATTCAAGAAAAAGTTGTTTCGTAAACTGCTCACTTTCATAATGTCCGATATCGGCCATGACGATTTTGCCGTCGGGTTCGGCGAACTGGTGGTATTTGACATCTCCGGTGACGAAGAAGTGTGCGCCGGCGGTGATGGCTTCGCGCAGGAGGAAGGAGCCGGCGCCTCCGCAGAGGGCCACCCGGGAGACGGGTTTTCCCAGGAGGGGGGAGTGGCGGATGACGGGGGCGGCGAATGTTTTTTTCAGCAGGGCAAGGAACTCTGTTTCGCTGAGGGGCTGGGGAAGTTCACCGGTTAGTCCGGCCCCCATGGTGGGCCATCCGTTGGCCAGGGACAGGATGTCGTAGGCCACCTCTTCATAGGGGTGGCTGGCCAGCAGGGCGGCCACGATCTCCTCCTCTTTCCAGACGGGGAAGATGGTTTCGGTGCGGATCTCGGGTTCCTGGTGGCGTACCCCGGGCTGTCCGGCGAAAGGCCGGCTCTCCTCACCCCCGCGGAAGGTGCCCGTACCGGAGGCGTTGAAGCTGCATTGGTCGTAGTGGCCGATGTGGCCGGCTCCTGCTGCCCAGAGGGCCTCCCTTACCCGGTCGAGGTGGCCGGGGGGCACAAAGGTGACCAGTTTGCACAGTTTTCCCTTCAGGGGCTGCAGAATCCGTGTGTGGCGGAGACCCAGTTTGCGGGCGATCATGGTGTTCACCCCGCCGGTGACGTTGTCGAGGTTGGTATGTGCGGCATAAAGGGTGATCTGGTGGCGGATGGCCTTGAGGAGAACCCGTCCGGTGGGGGTCGCCCCGGTGATTTTCTTCAGGCTTCCGAAGATCACCGGATGGTGGGCAATGACCAGGTTGCAGCCCAGGGCAATGGCCTCATCTACCACCTCAGGGGTGAGGTCAAGGGTGATGAGCACCCCGGTCACCACCGCCGACGGCTCACCGCACTGGATGCCGGCGTTGTCGTAGCTCTCCTGCAGAGCGGGGGGGGCCAGCTGCTCCAGCTCCCTGATCACTTCGGATACCGTTACGGATATAACCATGTCAGAATGAAATCTTTAATCTTGAGTCTGGAATCTTGAGTCTGGAATCTGGAATCTTGAGTCTGGAATCTGGAATCTGGAATCTTGAGTCTGGAATCTGGAATCTGGAATCTGGAATCTGGAATCTGGAGTCTGGAATCTTGAGTCTTGAGTCTGGAATCTGGAATCCTGAGTCTTGAGTCTGGAATCTGGAATCTGGAGTCTGGAATCTGGAATCCTGAGTCTTGAGTCTGGAATCTGGAGTCTGGAATCTGGAATCTGGAGTCTGGAATCTGGAATCTGGAATCTGGAATCTGGAGTCTGGAATCTGGAATCCGGAATCTTGAATGATATTGGAACAAGCTGTCAATATGAAATTTGCTTTATGGTTAATTATTGACCTGAAAATCAGTCCCTCAGTCTCTCAGTCCCTCAGTCCCTCAGTCTCTTCGTCTCTCAGTCTCTTCGTCCCTCAGTCCTTATGTCCCTCGCTCTCTGCGTCTTCCAGTTCTTTCTGGATGTCGGCGAGTTGCTGTCTGATGTGGATGAGGCGTTCGACGACTTCCCCGGTTTTGGCGGTACCGTCCTTGTTTTTCATCAGCAGGGCTTCGGCGCCCTTCAGGGTCATTCCCTTTTCCTTGACGAGATGGTAAATCACCTTCAGCTGCTGGATGTTCTCTTTGGTGAACATCCGGTTGCCTTTCTTGTTCTTCTGCAGTTTGATGATGGTGAATTCCTTGTCCCAGAAGCGGATCAGGGAAGTGCTGACTCCCAGCATTTCAGCGACCTCGCTGATGCTGAAGAATACCTTTTCTATTTTGGGTTCCTTGTAGGGCACGGTTAGTCGAAGCTCTGTCCCATGTTAGAGGAGATGGCGATCATCCTTTCATACTCCTGGGGAGTGAGATCCATGTAGTAGAAGTATTGTGGATTGACGGGTTCTCCGTTTTTGTGGACTTCATAGTGGAGGTGTGGGGCTGTGGAGATGCCGGTGCTGCCGACATAGCCGATGACCTCGCCCCGTTTGACCTTTTGTCCGGCCCGCACGTTATAGCGGCTGAGGTGGGCGTAAACGGTTTTATAGCCGTAGCCATGGTTAAGGGTGATCATTTTGCCGTACCCCGAATGTTCGTCGGTAGCCTCTTCGACGGATCCGTCGCCGGTGGCGTACACCTCGGTCCCGGTGGGGGCGGTGAAGTCCATGCCATAGTGGAACTTGCGGATTTTATAGACCGGGTGGATGCGGTATCCCCATCCCGAGGCGGTGTTTTTGAGGTCTTTGTTGGCCACCGGCTGGATGGAGGGGATGGCGGCCAGCATCTTTTCCTTGTCGAGGGCCATTTTCATGACCTCTTCGTACGATTTGGACTGTACGTAGGCTTGTTTGGCCAGGATGTCGAGGCGCCGGGCCGTGGTGATCACCAGTTCGTTGTTGTCCATGCTTTCAAGGTGGGCGTACTTGTTGGCGCCCCCGAAGCCGGCATTTCTGATGCTGGTGGGAATGGGATCGGTTTCAAAGATCACCCGGTAGATGTTGTCGTCGCGCTGCTGCATGTCGGACAGCACTTTTTCTATATTGTCCAGGTCCTTCTGCATCAGCTTGTACTGGGTGAGCAGGCGCTGATTCTCCCGCCTGAGGGTTCTTGACTGGGGTGTTTCGTAAAAGTTAAGGATCACCACCACCAATACCACCGCAAAAGCCAGACTGCTGGAGAAATAGGCTGCAAACCGGGTTAACTGTTCTTTCAGAGAAACCCCGTGTTCTTCGTAACTGAGGCTTTCCGGGTTAAAACGGTACTTTCTTTTGGCCATATTAAGGTTTACTCAATATTCATTCATCCCGCTCCGGCAGAATGAATTATTTCGCATAAATTTGCACAATTTTATGAAAATATCATTCAATCAGCACGCAAAAGTAATGATTAAGGGTTTGAAAAGCCGTTCTGAGGGGAGTGTTTAATGTTTTTTAACAACTTAGTAAGCTAGAATTGAGGTTAATATGATGAATTCAAAGGAAATACGGTCGGCCTTCCTTTCTTTTTTCGCGGAGAAGGGGCACCAGGTGGTCCCTTCTGCGCCCATGGTGGTGAAGAATGATCCCACGCTGATGTTCACCAATGCAGGGATGAACCAGTTCAAGGATATTTTTCTGGGCAATGAGCCTGCCCGATGGCACCGGGTTGCCGACACCCAGAAGTGTTTGCGTGTGTCGGGGAAGCACAACGATTTGGAGGAGGTGGGACTGGACACCTACCATCACACGATGTTTGAGATGCTGGGCAACTGGTCTTTCGGTGATTATTTCAAGAAGGAGGCGATCGACTGGGCGTGGGAGTTGCTGCACGGGCGGCTGGGTATTCCGGCCGAGCGGTTGTATGCCACGGTTTTTGAGGGGGATGCCTCTGAGCAGCTCACCCGTGATGAGGAGGCGGCGCGTCTGTGGGGACAATATCTTCCGGAGGGGCGCATTCTCAACGGCAACAAAAAGGACAATTTCTGGGAGATGGGTGACAGCGGTCCGTGCGGCCCCTGTTCAGAGATTCATGTGGATATCCGTGATGAGGCCGAGCGCAGGCTGGTTCCGGGGCACGAGCTGGTGAACCGCGACCATCCGCAGGTCATCGAGATATGGAACCTGGTGTTTATCCAGTATAACCGGAAGGCCAACGGCCAGCTGGAGACCCTTCCTGCCAGCCATGTCGACACGGGGATGGGTTTTGAGCGGCTTTGCATGGTCATCCAGGGCAAGAAGTCGAATTATGATACCGATATCTTTCAGAACATCATCGCGGAGATAGGCAGGCTGAGTGGCCGCCATTACGGCGATGAGCCGAAGGCCGACATTGCCATGCGGGTGATTGCCGACCATTTGCGGGCGGTCTCCTTTGCCATTGCCGACGGGCAATTGCCTTCGAACAACAAGGCGGGCTATGTGATCAGGCGCATCCTCCGCAGGGCTGTACGCTACGGCTACACCTTCCTGGAATTCCGGGAGCCCTTCCTCTGCCGGTTGGTGGAGGTGCTGAAACAGACGATGGGGGAAGCCTTTCCCGAGCTGGCGGCCCAGCAACCGCTCATTGAGAAGGTGGTCCGCGAAGAGGAGGAGAGCTTTCTGCGCACCCTTGACACCGGCATCAGGCTTCTGGAGCAGCTGATGGCCAGAGCTTCCGGAGAAGGCGAAAAGGAGATTTCAGGCAGGGATGCCTTTCTGCTATACGATACCTATGGTTTTCCGCTTGATCTGACCCAGCTCATTGCCCGTGAGAACGGGATGGCTGTTGATGCGGCCGGTTTTGACCGCGAGATGCAGGTCCAGAAGGAACGGTCGCGGAATGCGGCGGTTCAGGAGACCGACGACTGGGTGGAGGTGCACCGGTCCGACAAGGTGGTCTTCACGGGTTACCGTGAAACGGTGACTCCCACGCGGATTGCCCGCTACCGTCGTGTCAACCAGAAAAACAGGAATTTTTTCCAGGTGGTGCTGGAGAAGACCCCTTTTTATGCTGAGTCGGGCGGACAGGTAGGCGACACGGGATACCTGGAGAGCAACGGTCAGAAGGTGAAGGTCTTGGACACGCGCAAGGACAACAACCTGATTGTGCACATCACGGAGGTGCTGCCGGCAGATCCCGGGGCGCCGGTGACGGCGGTGGTGCATGAGAGCCAGCGGCGGCGCACGGCCTGCAACCATACGGCCACCCACCTGCTTGACCATGCCCTGCGCGAAGTGCTGGGGACCCATGTGGAACAGAAGGGGTCCCTGGTGCACCCCGATTATCTCCGTTTTGACTTTTCCCACTTCGGGAAGATGGCACCCGAAGAGCTGGAGGAGGTGCAGAAACAGGTCAACGCGATGATCCGCCGGAATCTGACACAGGAGGAGATGGAAGAAGTGCCCTTCGGGGAGGCGGCGGCCATGGGGGCCATTGCCCTTTTCGGGGAGAAATACGGGGAGACGGTGCGGGTGATCCGTTTTGGCGAGTCGATCGAATTGTGCGGGGGGACCCATGTTCACAGCACGGGTCAGATCGGTCATTTCATCATTCTTTCCGAGAGCGCCATCTCCGCCGGGGTGAGGCGAATTGAAGCCATCACGGGTGAGAAGGCCGATGAATACCTGAGGGAGAAGCTGCAGGAGCTGGCTGAGGCGAAGGCGTTGTTTGGCCAGACCAGGGAGCTGAAGCTGTCTGTGGCAGCGCTGATGGAAGAGAATGAGAAGCTGAGACGGCAGGTCGCCGACTTCGAAAAGAAGGAGGGGGCCGGGGTGAAGGAGGCGCTGAAGAAATCGGCGCGTCAGGTAGGTGACGTCACGGTCATCTACGGGCGCACCACGCTGGGTTCGGCGCAGGCCGTCAAGGATCTGGCCTACCAGCTCAAGGGTGAAGTGCCGGGGTTGTTCCTGGTGCTGGGTGCCGAAATCGAGGGCAAGCCTTTGCTCACCGTGATGATTGCCGATGAGGTGGTGAAGGCGCGCGGCGTCGATGCCGGGAAAATCGTCAGGGAAGCCGGCAAGGAGATCAAGGGGGGTGGTGGCGGCCAGCCTTTCTATGCCACGGCGGGTGGCAAGGAGTCGGCCGGACTGGATGCGGCCATCGCCAAAGCCCTGACCTTTCTTACGGAGTAGCGGGCCCCGGCTACAGATAGGGATGGGCCAGTCCGAGCGGGTTGCGCAGGCGGTGCCTTCCCGGGATTTTCGGGGGCAACGTGTGGTTCCGGAGGGAAGAACAGTGGAATATATCAATCAGAAATTCGATTCTTGAAGTTGTAAAATATTGAAAGATAGTTTAATGCGTGCTATTTAGATTTGATTTAAATAATGCCGGAGGGGTGGTTACTTCTCCGGCTTTATTTTAGCTGAGGAGGGTAATCCCTATATTTGCATTCCAAAAAAAGGAAAGTAAACCAAAATGAAATGGCAATGAGCAAAGAAGTAACCCGCACGTTTGACATCCTGGACCGCATCATCAGTGAGTTTCCGCGTCCTGACGCCCTGGGGGGGAAGAAGGGGTCGGAGTGGTACACCTATTCCACGGAGGAGTATGTGCGTCATGCGCGTCGTTTTGCCCTGGGGCTTCTGGCCATGGGGATTGGCAAGGGGGAAAAGGTGGCCACGGTGACCAACAACCGTCCGGAGTGGAATTTTGCCGACATGGGCCTGGCGATGGCAGGGGCGGTGCATGTGCCCATTTACCCGACCATCGGGGAGGAGGAGTACAGTTATATTCTGAAGCATTCCGAGGCGCATTTCCTGATTGTCGGGGATGCCAAACTGTATGAGAAGCTCAAGCCGGTGGCGGACCGGATTCCGTCGCTCAAGGAGGTTTTTGCCTTTGAGGAGGTGGCTGGATGCCGTCATTATGAGGAGATCATGGCTGCCGGGGAGCAGAATCGGGAGGCCCTGGAACCTCGCCTGGAAGAGATGATGGCTTCCGTGGATCCTGAAGATCTGGCCACCATTATCTATACCTCCGGAACCACAGGGGTGCCCAAGGGGGTGATGCTTTCGCACCGCAACCTGGTTTCCAACTTCCGCGCACATGTGAAAATGCACCACCTGGGGAAGGAGCACCGGGTGATCAGCTTCCTGCCCCTCTGCCATGTGTATGAGCGGAGTGTCAACTACCACTTTCAGTACAAGGGGATGGGGATATACTATGTGGGCAACCTGGGGCAGATCATTGGTGCCCTGAAGGAGATCAAACCCCACATGTTCAACTCGGTGCCCCGGTTGCTTGAGCGGGTTTACGACGGCTTTGTGGCCAAGGGCAAGGAACTCACCGGCATCAAGAAGTCCCTCTATTTCTGGGCGATGAAGCTGACGCAGCATTTTGAATACAACAAGAGCTACTCCCCGTTGCTGAAGCTGAAGATTGCCATTGCCGACAAGCTGATTTACTCGAAATGGCGGGAGGCTCTGGGCGGAAACATAGTTTACGCGGTATCGGGGGGAGCGGCTTTGCAGCCGCGGATCGCCCGCACGCTGGGGATGGCTGGCATGCTGAACATCGAAGGGTATGGCCTGACCGAAACCTCACCGGTGATCGCCGTGAACAATCCGGCTACCAGAGAGATGAAGATCGGGACGGTCGGGGCGGTTTTGGAGGGATTTGAAGTGAAGATTGCCGAAGATGGGGAAATCCTCTGTAAGGGACCCGGGGTAATGATGGGGTATTACAAGGCCCCCGAGATGACGGCCGAGGTGATCGACGCCGACGGGTGGTTCCACACGGGTGACATTGGCACCTTCGAGGATGGCAAATACCTGAAAATCACCGATCGCAAGAAGGAGATGTTCAAGCTTTCAGGAGGGAAATACATTGCTCCCCAGATGATTGAGAACAAGCTGAAGGCGTCGGAACTCATTGAGCAGGCGATGGTGATCGGTGTCAACGAGAAGTTCGCCTCGGCACTCATTGCGCCCAATTTTGTGCTGCTGCACGACTGGTGTGCCGAAAACCACATTCATTTTGAGAACAACAAGGAGCTGGTGCAGATTCCGGCGGTGGTCGCCAAGTTGCAGCAGGAGGTGGCCGCCATCAACAAAACGCTGGGCTTGCATGAGGAGATCAAGCGGTTCAGGCTGGTCTGCGATGAATGGTCGCCGGCCACCGGGGAGTTGTCGCCCACGCTGAAGCTGCGGCGCAATGTGGTGGCCGCCAAATACAAGCATATCATCGACGAGATTTACTCCGTCTCGAAAAACTGACCCGTAAACAGGTGACTCAGAGACTGAGAGACTGAGAGACTGAGAGACTGAGAGACTGAGAGACTGAGAGACTGAGAGACTGAGAGACTAAGGGACTCACGCAGCGCAGCGGAGTCTCGACTTAGTCGAGAGGATTCCCGACTGCCACATTCATGATTACAGGGCCTGAAGGAAGTCGCGGAAGCGCTCTTTGGAGGCGGTGTGGCTGCCGAAAGAGGATGTCAGTTCGATGAGCCTTTCCTTCCTTGAGAAACGCTTGACATAGTTGAGGTTGATGATTTTATTGTGGTGTATGCGCACGAACTGCGGATATTCAGCCAGTTTTTTCTCAAATTCCCCCAGATTCTGACTGGCTGTATAGGTTTTCCCGTCGTTCAGGAGAATATGGGTATATCTGCCGGAAGCTTCCAGCACTCCGATTTTCCCGATTTCCACCACTTCGTTGAATTGGAGGCCTTCGATCACTATTTTCCCGGTTTTATGGGGGGCATGTACGAGTTGCCGGAGTTCCCTGAGCTGACTGACCAGGTCAGAAGAGGGGGGATTTCCCTGTGGGGAGGAGATTTCCGGGGATAAAACGGATCCCGGGGAAAACGAGTGTGCAGAAGAAGACCTGGTATTGGCCACACGGTCGATGGCTTCTCTCAGCTTGACCTTATCGATGGGTTTGGCCAGGAAGTGAAGGGCGCCGAAGTCAAAAGCCCTGGCAAAGTAGCCCGGTTCGAGGTGGGCGGTGATAAAGATAATGCGGAAGGGGAGGGGACCCTCGGAGAGAAAACGGTCGAGCAGGTCGAACACGGTGGCCCCTTCCTCCTCAAACTGAATGTCGAGGAAGAGCAGGTCGGGTTTTGCCTCCCTGATGACCCTGCCTGCTCCGGTCAGGGAAGAGGCTTTTCCCACGATTGTGATTTCCGGAGCAACCTCCCTGACGAGCAATTCAATGGTTTGCAGGTAGGCCTCTACATCTTCGGCAATGACGGCCCTGATCTTATTTTCCATGGTTCTTAATCTGAATGGTTACGGTGGTGCCTGTGTCTGAGCTTTGGGTGTCGACCGAGATATGGTATCCGGTTTCGTTCATCAGTTTGATCCGGTTAAGGGTGAGTTCCCTTCCGCGGGAGACGTATCTCATGGGTGATTTTTTTTGTATGGCGCGGCTTTTTTCGATCCCCACGCCGTCGTCTTCAATGGTGATGACGGCTCCTCCGGAGTCCTGTCTGTTGATGGAAACCGACAGGTTCCCCTCGCCTTTCTTCTGTAGGAGGCCATGGCGGATGGCGTTTTCTGCGAAAGGCTGGATGAGCATGGGGGGGATGGTAAAAGTTGCGGGGTCGATCGTCGGGTCCAGTATGAGCCGGTAGGAGAATTTTCCGGGGTGAATAAGTTGCTGAAAATCAATGTAATGGTTCAGGATGCCGAGTTCTTCTTTGAGGGGGACTTCTCCTGAGTGGTGATGGCCCTTGAGGTAGCCGGTAGCCAGGGAACTCTCGAGGAACCCTCTGATCAGGGCAGCCAGTTTGACCAGGTAGTCATTGGCTTTCCCCGGGTCGGCCTGCAGGATCATGGTTTGCAGGGAGGCCAGGGCATTGAAGATGAAGTGGGGGTTCATCTGGGACTGGATGGCCTGGACCTGGAATTTTTTGGCCTGCCGGTTGGCCTGGGCCATCCGGGTGCGGGTTTGGAGGAGGAGGACCATGGTGGCCAGGGAGAGGAAGGCCATCAGGGTGAAAAGGGCGGGGAAGAACCAGGGCTGACGCCAGAGGGCCACACGGGTTTCCAGGATGAAACGGGTTTGTGCCGGGGTCTTCAGCGGTAACCCGGGGATGCGTGCCCTCACCTCGATGGCGTTTTTACGCAGGGAGAGCCCTGAAAGCACCACATATTTGTTTTCACTCCAGTCTGACCAGAGGGTGTCCTTCCCCCTGCTCCGGCCTGTCAGCCTCCAGGCGTACTGCACGGGCATAGGCCGGTTAAAGCAGATGGCGTCGAAGGTAAGAATGGCATTCAGGGAGTTCCGTGGCAGGGTAACCCCGTGGGTATCGTAAGGAAGCAGTTCCCCGTTACATGAGGAGATCCGGATATTCAGCGTGTCAAAGGAACCGGTAAGCCGGTGCGTATCGAGCCGCACTACCTCCGTACCAGTGGTCATCCAGAGGTTCCCGCGGGAATCCACGAATGCGCCGTCCTGTCCGGGTTCAATCCCCAGAAAGCCATTTTTGTCATTATAAAAACGGAGTTCCATTTTCCCGGAACGGTGATATTCCCTCAGGTCGGTAAGATAGATGCCAGCAGGCTGGCTGAAGACCAGCCAGGTGGAGTCGATGGATGTGACGAAGTTGACCGGACTGGTGATGTCGGGGAGGTTCAGCGCGCGGATGGAATCGGAGAGGGGGTCGTAATACAGGAGACCATTGGTGCTCCCCATCCAGGTGGTTCCCATGGGATCGGTGTACACAGAGAGGACCCCTTCGGCGGGCAGGCGTCCGTTGGCAAGGTTATAATTGACGATCTGCCGGGTATCCCAGTGGTAGCGGGAGATGCCGACCAGACTGGCCAGCCAGGTCCATCCCTGTCGGTCCCGGGCAATGGAGACCACGAACCGTTCATTTTCCATACCCTCTTTTTCTCCGATGGTACGCACCCGCCGGAGGTTGGCATCGTAGACATCAGCCCGGCAATGCGAACCACTCCAGAGAAGATCCCTTTCAGGATCGTAAAAAGTGGTGAGGGAGATATCAGCGGTGACCAGCTTCGGAAGATGGTCATCAGCCATGACCATCCCAGCCTGGCTGGGGAAGAACAGCCTTCCACGTTTATCTCTGGCCGGCCGGAAATAGTAATCCACGGGATTGCCCTGAACCTTCACGTCGGGAATGGCGGTCACCTTCTTCCCGTCGTATTTCCTCAATCCCGAGAAATAGGAGGCAAACCATATGTTCCCCTTTTGATCCTCCGTGATGCCCCATATCTGGGGCAGCACCTCTTTGCGCCAGGTCTCGATTCCCATGTCAACGATCCTGAAGAGCCCCTCTTCAGCCCCGATCCAGAGTTGATTTTCCCTATCCTCCAGAATCACAGACTTGTGGATTTCGGGAGGCAGGTAGGTGTAAATGACCGTATCGGCGTTCAGGGTGATAATGGGAGTATACCATTTGCCATCGTTCCATCTAAGATTTTTTTTCAGCAGGAAATCGACGGTGGGTTTCCCGTTTCGGACCCGGGCTGCCTCCCGCAGTCCGGTGCCGGTATATTCCAGGACGCGGAAATTTGCATCGCCGGAAGATTCGATCACATAGAGCTCTTTGTCCTGCTGGCGCAGGAAGAGCATGGAATCGCCTGTGGTATAGAGAAGTCGGGCCTGGTCATCCCTGATCTCATAGACATGGGGAGGAACAGCCACGATCAGGCAGTTGCCTTTCGAGGACCACACCAGATCTTCATGACCGGTAAATTGGGCAGGAAAGGGCAGAAGCGGCCGTTGGTCGGTGAATTTTCCCTTTTCAAGGGTTCCGAAGACGGAGGCGTTGTAGTACATGGTGGCCAGGTACCATATTCTTCCGGCATCGTCGGCAGCAATTTTGGTGCCGATCATCTGTTGAGGGAGTCCGGAGGGGAAGGAGCTGATCTGATTCCCGTCCCAGGAGGAGAGTCCCCGGGCATGGGCCATCCAGATGGTGCCCCTGAGGTCTTCGGTAAGGTCGTAAATGTAATCGTCGGGGAGATTTGGTCCCCGAGAAAAGTTAAGAAACCGCTCTCCATTGTAACAGGTGGCGCCCCCTTTGGTGCCCGCCCAGAGATAACCGCGGCTGTCCTGCAGGAGGCAGGTGATCTGCATTTGCGGGAGGCCGTCACGCAGGGTGTACTGCCGGTAAGGGGGGTAGATATAATCCTGACGCGGAAACCAAACCGGCTGCCCTGACGCCATCGCGGGCAGGAAAATCAAAAGCAGCAGGTTTAGCAGGTGTCGGAACATAAATGGGAATATACAGGGGATAAATGTAGTTTTTTTCAGAGTAGGTTATTGAGCAAATCAAATACTCCTTGTGTATCGAAGAATGTTAAATGCCGGGTTATGCCTGGTTTTAGCCTGCCTGTTACCCCGAATAGTCCATCTGTTACATTTCGACCCCTCAGGAAGTTTTTTCGGAATACCTTTATCCACAGCACAACTTTTTTCAGGTTCTTTTTCAGAGCCGACCCTTTTCAATCATCACCCCCTGATGGTTCCGGAATAAGCCTGGATATGAATCCGGACAGCGGGACAGATTCCGGATAACCCGGGAGAAAAAAGCGTACGTCAACTGCGCCCATCTTCTTCCGGGTTTTTTTTCCCTGGCCTGGTGAAATGCCTGGTAATTTTGTAAATTTACACATCAATTCGAACGAGGTGACGACAATAATTATTGATGAAAATACAAGAAGGGGAAGAATCATCCTGGAATTGGTCAGAGAACTGAATGCAGGTCATGTGCTGAATGAGCAGGATGATGTAAGTCCTGGTTACAACAAAAAAACAATCAAGGCCATACAGGAGGCAGCTGAAGGTGAAACCATCGTCTGCGAGGATTTCAATGATTACCTGAGAAAGGTGAAATAGCAATGTACCGCATTGAATTTACCCGACAATACATGAAAGACCTTCGTATAGCCCGCAGAAGGAATCTGGATGAAAGTAAATTGAATGAAGTCGTCAGAATGCTTAGTGAAGGAAGAAAATTACCTCTAAAAAACCGAAATCACCCTCTTGCCGGACCGTTCAATGGACTTTTTGAGTGCCATATAACACCAGACTGGCTATTGATTTACTCCAGAAATGAATTGATAAGGTTGATTACACTTATAAGGACAGGTACGCACAGTGATTTATTCTAATAGCATACATGCTGTGCACTGTAATCCCTGTTACTGTTTTTTATACAGTATTTGAATCCGGAAAGGTTTCCTTTGCATTTTTTGTTAAATTTGGGAATATTGTCGGGATGTGAGATCCGACAGTTCAAACCATGTAAACCGAAGAATTCAAAGAGATGAACAGCCGAGTCCATGCCCAAAACCATTTTCCCCGTCGATGGAGAAATGTAGTTCCCAGGAGTTTTTTTATGTTAATGATGCTTTTATCCACTGTTTTGGCCGGCCTTCTGTCGGGGATACCTGGAGTGCAGGCGCAGGGGGTGATGGGGCGGCGGGCAGGGATCCCTGAGAAGACTCAAACAGGGGGCGTTGCGGACCCCAGCGGATCCCGGGGACTGAAAATCAATGCCCACGAATATTTTGAGATGCCGGGCCTTAACGTGATGGTCTTCTTTGATATCTACCCCGAGGGGCACCAGGGAGGTGTGGGGATCATCCAGAACGGCACCCGTGTGGCCACCAACGGAGACCTGCGGCTTGAGCCGACACCGGGACAGTGGCAGCCGATTCCCAAAGTGGGGAAACGCACGGTGGTCTCAGACCGCGAAATCGCCGTACGCTGCTGGTATCCTGACTCGGCCATCAACCGCAGGGGTTTCAATCCGGTCATTTACCCTGATCTCTCCTTTGTGTACAGTGTGCGGGTGGTGGCAGAGGGCTCAAAATTCAGGGTTTTTGTGGACCTCGACCAGCCTTTGCCGGCGGAATGGGAGACGCAGGTGGGATTCAACCTGGAGCTTTTCCCGGGATTGCTCTTTGGGAAGAACTGGTATCTGGATGATGCCCACGGGTTGTTTAACCTGCAGCCCAACGGTCCGGTCGCAAAGGACCTGTATGGTGCCTGGCAGGCGGTGCCCATGGCTACGGGCAGAAAGCTGACCATCGCACCGGAGGAACCCGGGCAGCTCATGCGCATCGAGAGTTTCGGACAGCCGATACAACTTCTCGACGGCAGGTTCTATCACAATAACGGATGGTATGTGGTGCGGTCGCTGGTCACACCGGGTCGCACGAAGGGCGCCATCGAGTGGCTGGTCGATGCCCATGTCCTGCCCAACTTCATCTCCGATCCCGTGGTGCATGTCAGCCAGGTGGGGTATCATCCTGAACAGGAGAAGAAGGCGGTCCTCGAGATGGACGGCTCGGTGGAGGAGGCGATGCCCCTTTCGCTGATCCGCTATGAGCCCTCGGGCGACCAGGTGACGGTGAAGGAGGAGATTCCGGAGAAATGGGGCAAATATTTAAGATTCAACTATTTCCGGATGGACTTTTCAGAGGTGAAAGCCGAAGGGGTCTACCGCGTGAAATACGGTAACCGGCTGACCGAGCCCTTCAGAATCGGCGCATCGGTTTATGACCGGGATGTGTGGCAGCCGACGCTCGAGTATTTCCTGCCCGTACAGATGTGCCACATGCGCATCAACGAGGGTTACCGGGTGTGGCACGACCTCTGCCATATGGACGATGCCCTGATGGCGCCCGTCGATACCAACCATTTCGACGGTTACCTGCAGGGCCCCTCGACGCTGACGAAGTTCAAACCTTATGAGCAGGTGCCGGGACTCGATGTGGGGGGCTGGCACGATGCCGGGGATTTTGATCTCAGGGTAGAGTCGCAGGCCGGTACGGTGTGGGTGCTCACCATGGCGTATGAACAGTTCCGGCCGTCGTGGGACCAGACCACCATCGACCAACAGGCGAGGGTGGTAGAGATCCACCGTCCCGATGGCAAGGATGACTTTCTGCAGCAGATCGAGCATGGTTTGTTGTCCATCCTGGGGGGGTATGAGAATTTGGGGCGCCTCTACCGGGGGATCATCTGCAACCACCTGCGGCAGTATGTCATGCTGGGCGATGCGGCGGCGATGACCGACGGTCTGAAATACAGCCCCTTGCTGAAGGAGGGGGAGAAGACAGGCAGTGAATCGTGGAAGGGAGATGACCGCTGGGTTTTCACCGAGGTGAACCCCGGAAGGGAGCTGGAGGTCGCGCGTGCTTTGGCGGCGGCTTCACGGGTGATGAAAGGGTATGACGACGGGTTATCGGCGAGGGCTCTGAAGGCTGCCGAAGAGATTTATGCTGTCGTGATCGGCGGGGAGCCCGGAAGCGCCGCCGTGCTGAAAAGCGCCGCAGGTGCCGGGAAAGAGGCACCCCGGAGGGGCGCCCGCAGAAGCGGGGTCAGTGCTCCTTCCGCCTCTGGTGCGGGTCCCGTTGCCGCAGGTCAGGCCACTCTGAATTCCGGTGGTCAGGCCTCTGCAAATGCCGCCAATCCCCGCTTTTTCTCCGGAAGGGTGCGCGCTTCCGTGGAGTTGCTGCTGGCTACCGGGGAGGAGAAATACCGCAGGGAGATTACCGGTCTGCTCTCGGAACAGCTTCTGAAGGAGAGCGATGTGACGGCCCACGTGGGACGGGTGATGCCGCAGCTGGGGGATCCCGCGCTGGAAGCACTGGTGTTGAAGGCCGCGGGCGCTTACCGTGTGCAGGTGGAGCAGCTGCAGAAGGAGAATCCCTTTGGTGTACCTTACCGGCCCCATATCTGGGGTGACGGCTGGAACATCCAGAGCTTCGGGGTGCGCCAGTATTTCCTGCAGAAATATTTCCCCGGCATCTTCGACGGGCGGACCATGCTCAACGCACTGAATTTCATATTGGGGAACCACCCGGGCGAGAACACTTCGTCGTTTGTGTCGGGAGTGGGGAGCCGGTCGGTGACCGTGGCCTACGGGGTGAACCGGGCCGACTGGTCGTTCATCCCCGGGGGATCGGTATCGGGAACCGGCATCATCAGGCCTGATTTCCCGGAGCTGAAGGAGTGGCCTTATTTCTGGCAGCAGACCGAATACGTGATGGGGGGCGGCGCCACCAACTTTCTTTTCCTTACGCTCGCTGCAGCCGATCAGTTCAGACAGGAATAGCCTTTCGCATGCATTTACGTTTCGCTGCCGGCTGCCCGGGAGCAGTTCAGGCATTAATGGACCTTAAAAGCAGGGGCCATCAACGCCTGCTCTTGTTTACTTATCCCCATCTGGCTGGCGATTTTTCGCCAGGAGGAGACCGCTGTTTTGACTTCGTCAATAATATGGCTCAATTCTTTGTCACCCAGTCTGAACCAGGGAGCTGTGCTTTTAGCCAGGAGAAGATCAGATGAATTGTTCTCCATATCGATATTCAGTGCATGCCCCACCTTATCAATGGAGGGATTAACATCATAGGCAGGTGCAAGTCGCCACCCCTCCCTGGTCAGAAGGAATCCATGATTTCTGAGGTGATCGTCAGTGTTGGATATGAGTATATTGAAAACGATTCTTTTCCAGAGTTGGTGTAGATCTTCCTCTGAATGAGCACAGGAAAACTGAATGAATTCGGCGATGTCAAGGTAGGAGGGGGTAGTGTCACGGATGAGCTCTTCATTTTTACCGGTCATGGTCATGGCAGAGGCAAAGTGTATTCTTTGGTTTTTGTCCCTGTCGAACCGCTTGGTAAAGAAAGTGTCGTAATTCCCGGAGACCTTTTCAATACGGGATTCGGCCATCATAATGCCGGCATTAAGGGCGAGCCGGTAGGCCAGATATTCCCATGCCCCCTTGTTGTAAGTGTCGTTTTTTGATGGAAATTTCGCGATCCAAAGGTGACTATCCTGATCCAGGATGTTGGCTTTTGGCCTGGCTCCACCGAGAGAAGATCCCGGAGCCACCAACACCGCCAGCCATTTATGTGCTTCGGGAGAATCAATACCTGATTCCATCCATTCGGCGCTGTGTTGCAGTTCTCTAATGGTTGTCCATGGTGGTGCGGGAGATACAGGATCATTATCCAGAAAATCACCTTCAGGATCACTCTTAAACCGGAGTGCTCCCATTCGACAGAAATCATGAACGCCTAACAGATAATCAATATCATTTAACATAGGAGCCGGTCTCTTCTGATCCCTGGCATATATGGCCGCCCTCCTTCTCATCAGGTTTCTTCCCCAACTGTCAGGCATAGAATCGAGGAAAACCCCGAAATTTTCCTTTCTGTTAGGAAATTGTTGTCCGGTGAACCAGGTGATATCCGGATCTATCAAATGTTGCTCCTGCGAGTTGATCCATTCCTGATGGTATGAAAAACTGAAGGCTTTGCGACCTTTAACCTGCTGGACTGAGAGTTTCCCCATCCATTTTGGGGACTGCATCCCTTTCCAATGGGCATATATCCATATGTCAGTTTTGTCGCTCATGGTTTATTTCCCCAGTAGTTCAAGATCTTGCAATTTTCTGCCAAATTCATCATCGACAGCCAGCTTCAGGAAATCATCCTGAAGTCCCAGCACCCTGAAGACATTGAAATAGGCCCCCATTGATACTCTCGGATTACCCTTTTCAATGTGGTAGAGCGTGGAACGGTTAATACCAGCCCTTTCAGCCACCTGAAAGGTCGTCAGTTTACGCCGTTTCCTGGCCAGTTTAATATTTTCCCCCACCTGTTCCAGGATTTCCTGAAACCTGGGAAAAAGTATGCTCTTCTTCGATCTCATGTGTTGTTTATTATCGACAAATATAATGAAAATGTTTAGAATAAACAACATTAGGCCCGGAGTCCCCTCCTGTCCGGAGTTTCTTATGTGATGCCAAGGATAATGGAAAGGTTTTGCTTGACCTGGTGTGCCAGTTCTTCGGGCAAATCGCCAAGTTTCCGGATGAACCGGTTGTTACCGATCGTACGCACCTGGTCAATCATGATATCATGACTCGCTTTCAGGTTGGTCATGCCCAGAGGAATATTGACCCTGAGGATTTCTGCATCCTTTTGGATGTTGGCCGTTAACGGGCAAATAATGGTGGTTGGATGGTAGGCATTGTTCAGCATATTGGACTGAACAACCAAAACAGGTCGGGTTAAAACTGGCTTACTCTCTATCCTGGTGTTCAGGTATGCCATCCAGATTTCCGAATTTCTGATCAACATCTTCCTGCTTTTTAGTCTTTATCTTCCAGGTCTTCAAACTCCTTTAAAACCGAAAGCGATTCTTTCCTGACCGCTTCAGACTCGCTTATCAGTTTTAATTCCATCATTTTCTTCCTCTGGAATTTATTATACCATTCCAGGGCATCATTGATGTACTTGTTCCTGGATATTTTCATTCCAGAGAGAATCCGTTCTGTTTCGTTGAAGATTTCATCATCCAGATTAAAAAAAATCGACTTCATGCTATTTGAGGTTTTAGAGACATATACGAAACTATATGCAAAAGGTATATAAAAAAGTATATATCAAGAAATAATGAAAAACAGGAGAGGGAAGAAATTTATATTGACTGTGCCCGCCGGCCCTTAATTGCTTGCTGGTGCTGGCAGCCCGGGGTAGCTTTTGGGTACTCCACTTCGCAGACCAGACCGGATAGGCGATCCAGGTACGCCTGGAGTTGCTTGCTGGTGCTGTCCGCCCGGGAGCAGTTCAGATGGGCAGTCCCCGCCGGCCCTGAATCGCTTGCTGGTGCTGGCCGCCCGGGGTGGCTTTTTGGTTTCCACATGGAAGACCAGTCCGGATAGGCGATCCAGGTACGTCTGGAGTTGCTAGCCGGCGCTGGCCGCTGCCGATCAGTTCAGACTGAAATAGCCTGTCGCCGCATTCACGTTCAACTGCCTGCTGCCGATAGGTCCAGGCTGAAATAGTCTGTCATCCGCATGCACGTTCAACTGCCTGATGCAGATCAGTTCAGACTGAAATAGCCTGTCGTCCGCATGCACGTTCAACGGCCTGCTTCCGGGAGCAGTTAAGGATGAGTGGTCCTTACCAGGGGAGTTTCTTATGTGCTCAAATGATTAAAGCTTCATGAGGGATTCCATGAAGTTGCGCATGTCGAAGGTGACTTCCAGGAGGCTTTTGCCGCCGGTGAGTTCGCGGACTTCCCTGTCGGCGGTGAGGGGGTCCTTTCGGCCGCTGCCCATCTGGTCCATGATGTCCGACATCTTGTCCCAGTAGGTTTTGTGTTGTTGCCATGCCTCATGGGAGGCGGTACCCGGCTGGGGCTTCTTGCTCTCCATGAGGGGGCCCATCTTGGTGCGATAATCCTTGGCGGTGCCCCGCGCGATTTCAACATATTTCTCCACCCTCTGGAATTCGGGCGACTGCCTGATATGTTCTCCCTTGTAGTAAGTGACGTCTGCTGTTTGTCCGGCCCATGCCTTGTTGGCGTGGAGGATCCCGTTTTTCTGGAGGACGTTGAGGTCGGCATAGGCGTCGCCCACCTTGGAATGGGTGATGTTTTCCCAGGAGTGGGCTGCGTTTTGTCCGGTTTCCGCCTGGAAGGCTTTTTCCCAAGCCTCCTGGGCTTCGGTGTGCCACGTTTCCACCGAGGTGGGCTCTCCATTTTTCACAGGTGGCAGGGGGCGCCCGTCGGGCCCTGTTCTGGCTTTACGACCGGCGTCGTAGTCCATATTGACGGTTTTGCTGCCCAGGAGGTCTTCAGGCTGTACGGTCTCGCCCCGGGCCTGTTTCTCGCGGGCGCGCTGCAGTTCGGCAGGGTCGGGCCTGTTTCGGATGGCCTCCAGCTCCTCGCGGCTCCACCCCCGTGCATCCATTTCCTGGTGGTACCGTTTTTCGACCCGCTGGTGGATACGGTCCATCGAATTGCTGTACCGTTTGATGAGGTCCAGGTTACTGGGATCTTTCTGGAGGGTTTTCATCATCATTTTGGCCTGCGGTGAGCTGTGTATCTTCGCGGAGCGGTCGTCGAGTTCGACCAGGATTTTCTTGATTTCCGAAGGGGGAGCCCCGGCCTGTCGGGCAGCCTCCAGCTTTTCGTAGGTTTTTTTATAAGAGGTCACCCTGATGCGGGCATCGGCCACCTGTTCCCGGTAAACCGCCATCTCCTGCGGGGAGAGGGGCCGGTTGAAGTCGTCGGCATCGATGGCGGGTCTGCCCCTGGTCCCTGCCTGCCCTGGGGCGTCAGGGGTGGAGCCGCCCTTAGCCACAGGGGAAGTGCCGCCCTTTGCAGAAGCAGAGGAGCCGCTCTGCACTTCAGGAGAGGCTCCTCTCTGAGCTGCGGCAGAGGTTCCGCTCTTAGCTGCAACTGGGGAACCGCTCTTAGCAACAGGTGATGCGCCGCTTTTCCCGGCAGATGGGTTGTCGAGGTCGGGGAGGGGGCCGTTGGGGCGGGCAAAGGTGGAGGAGATCTTTCCGGCGCCATAGGAGAGGGCCTTGCTGGTGATATAGCCCTTGGCGGCCTCACCCGCGGCTCCCTTGAGGCCATCCATGAAATCGCCCCCGTTGTTGACGGCATTTTCAAAACCACGGAAACCGTCCACGGCAATGCCCGTCACCGTGTTATAAGATCCGGCCACCCGCAGGAAGGCCTCTTTGGGGCCCCCCTCGATATAGCCGGTGACCCCCTGGTAGATATTGTTGACATACTGTCCGCCAAAGAGGGAGAGCCCCATCATCGAATAATCTGCGGTGGTCTTGACCACCTGGGCGGTCTGGAGGCAGGCGTCGGCCCAGTCGGCTTCGGCCACCGCCTCCTTGTTGGCGGCCCTGTCGACAGCCATTTTCTCTTCGTAATATTTCCGGCCGACATCATTGGCCTCTTCGACGATGGCCCTGACCGCGGCTTCGTCGAGGTTTCCTACCATCTCCCCGCGGAATTTGCTGCCGATGACGGCCCTGGCTTCCCGGGCCTGCGCTTCGGGAAGTTTATCGGCCATCTCATAGGCTTTGCGGACGCTGCGGCTGATGTTTTCGAGGCGTTGCTGGTTCTGCGCGATGTTCTGGATGAATCCTGCCCGGGCATATTCGTCCCAGGGGGAGCGGGAGTGGACAATCTCGCCGGTCTGGATGGTGGCGATGCGGTCCTTTTCGGCCTGAAGGTCGGCCTGTGCCCCCAGGATCCTGAGTTGAAGGGCCTCCCTGCGACAGGGATCGCTCTCTTTCTTCAGTTCCTCCCTGTCGCGGACCATGTTCTTTTCGATGATGGCCAGATTGGTCTTATGGAAGGCGATGGTCTCCTCGTTGATTTTCCGGCGTTCTTCAGCGCTGTGGTCGTCGCCGGCACTTCCCTTTGCGGCAGGCTGAGCACCCGGGGTGTCAGGTTTCCTGGCGGGAGTTTGGGCGGCCAGCGTGGCGGGAGAAGCCCCTCCGGCCATCTCCGAGCCAAAGGCTTTCTTCAGTTCGTCGGGGATGAACACCGATTCCGGGTCGTGGGCAAAATCATCCCACCGCTCCTCTTCGCTCCACCTGACAGCTGTTTTGAAAAAAGCCGCGGCCATGCTGTTGAGGGTCATCTGTTTGGTGAAGGTGGCGTTGAACACCGTGTTTTTAACCTTTTCGCCGGTGGCGATCAGCTCCTTAAAGCGGGCAGAGGAAGTTTCCGGAAAGGAAGGGAAGGCGGGGTAGTCGAACCGGACGAAGTGGTGGAAGATTTTTCCGTCGTTGGCACCACCCACCCCCCGGCCGTAATAGTCGGGAGTGGTCAGTTCCCTGCGGATGAAGCGGTCACCCATGTTGCCTTTGACGGTGCTCTTCCCCGGCAGGGAGGTGTAGTTGCACTCTCCGCAGAGCTCAATGTCATAATATTTCTCACCGTCAGGCGTGTCTATTTTATAGATGTAGAAATAGCGGGGGAACCACACCTCTCCGAATTTCCAGGTGGGGTCGTAAAACTGATTTTGGGTGCCTGCCCAGCATCCTTCGGGGGTGAAATCGTTGAGGAGCGATTCCAGGAATTCCTTTTCCTTCTTATAGCGGCTTTGGCGCCGGGTCATCAGTTCCCGTCCGTCGGGAGGGTTTCCGAGGTCGGTGAGGGCCCGGGCAACCTGGTCGAGTCTTTTCTGGCGGGAAAGGAGCAGGGCCTGGTAGCGGGATGCCAGATCCATGTAATTTCTGACGCCTCCGGGGTCGTCGAATTCGGCGGCATAGCCGGCATTGCGGACGGCCTCCTCAAGGAGTTGGCTGGTCTGGACCACCGCCGTCCTGTATACGAGGAATTCTCCCAGCAGGGGATTGAACTTATTCAGATATTCGACGGCTTCGCGGAAGGGCGTTTGCCGCAGGGGCGCCCAGGCGTTCATGAATTCCGCCTCTTCGGCCTCGTTCATGGGCCCGTAGACCAGCCGCATTCCCTCCATGGCGCCGGCAACCGCACCATCCCACTGGCTGGCGGTGATGGTTTTGATGTCGAGGAAGGGGAGAGGCTTTGCCGCAGGGATGGTCTCTCCCGGAATCCCCACAGAGGCGGAGGCATTTCCGGTACTTGTCTTATCTTTCTGTACGAGGAGTTCCGGTTCCTCCGGAATCAGGGAAATTCCGGAGATAAAATCAGCGGCCTCACGGCGGAGTTCCTTCTTCTTCTCCTTCTTGTCGAAGACGTACACGTAGTACATCTTGCCGTCGATCACCGGCGTGAAGAGGAATCCGCGGTGGTTGAATGCCGGTGCGAGGTAGGACATCATGTGGCACCGGTCCACGCCAAGGGTTTTATACCTGCTCTGTTCCTCCACGTGGTCGATATCGTCTTTCCTTTCGGCATGGGTTTTCGTGAGGGTGGCGATATGTGTTTTGAAGTCCCTCTCGTGCCGGGTAATGGTCCCCTTGTGTCTGAGGCGGACAATGTAGGTCAGTTCGCCGTTGATGACATGCCTGAAGGTCAGGTATTCCTCATTGGTATGTTCCTCATAGAGTGACCAGTTGGGAGGCAGTTTGTAACGAAAGATCCCGTAGGTCTGCCATTTCTCCTGCGGAACCGGGGAGGGTGCCGGCTGCATGGCGAGGGAGGCCATGGCCACCAGCAGGAGGGCTGTTAATGAGGTTTTTAGTTTCTTCATGACCCCTAAAGATAAACAAAAAAGATATTATTGAAGAAGTCGTCAGGCGAAGATGCGGTTTTGCGGAATCGGTGTGAACAGTGAGGGGTCAGGTGAAGATGCGGTTCCGGGGATGCAGGTGAAGGGTGATGGTTCCGGCGAAGATGCGGTTTTGCGGGGCCAGGGTGCCGGGTGAAGGGTCAGGTGAAGGGTGATTGTTCCGGCGAAGATGCGGTTTTGCGGGACCAGGTTGCCGAGTGAGGGGTCAGGTGAAGGGTGATTGTTCCGGCGAAGATGCGGTTTTGCGGGACCAGGGTGACGAGTGAGGAGTCAGGTGAAGATGCGGTCCCAGGGGATGCGGGTGGCCATCAGTGCAAGGGCCAGAGTAAACCAGATGGCGGCGAGTTTATGTTTGCGTGCTTTGAACTGGGCCTTCCGGGAGCCGCTGCGGCCGATATGGATGAAAAGGATGGCCAGGATCATGACGGCGATGTGTTCGACGGCGTAGAAGCGGAGGCCGGGGTTCTGCATGGCTGCGCCGAAGTCGGTGAATGCCTGCCTGGTGATGGGACTGAGGGCGGCATAAAGCAGAATGCCGGCCACGAGTTGGAGGTCGGCCAGGATGGTGAGCAGGGTTCCGGCGAAAGTATCTGCGGCGGCCCACCTTTTTTTGAGGATCCAGCCGCGGTACCCGCGAATCATGGCGAAGAGGGCTGCCAGCAGGAGTGCCCAGCTGAGATATTGATGGACAAGGGTGACGGTGGGGTACCAGTGTGCTATGTTCATTGTGTTTCTGTCTGTTGATTCAAGGCCGCTAAGTTAAAGAGTTCGCCCGGTTTGAACACAGATATCCGGGGTACATTTATCAACAATGCAGCGTTGATCATGGCGCGGGCCACAGTAGCCGCGGAAATGGGCCTGTAACTGCGGAACATCACCCTGCCAATCTTTTCCATGAAGGTGGCCGACCACTCTTCGGCGGGACGGCGGACCTCCCTCTGGCCCGTGAGAATGGAAGGCCTCAGGATGTGGATGTGCCGGAAAGGGAGTTTCTGCACCTGTTCATCCAGTTCTCCCTTCATGCGGGAGTAAAAGATAAGGGAGCGGGCGTTGGCTCCTGCTGCAGAAACCAGGACATAGGTGGGAACTCCGTTGCGGGCGGCGGCCTCCGCGAATTGGTAGTTGTGGGTGAAATCGACACGGTACTGGGCCTCTTTGGACCCCGCCTGTTTCAGGGTGGTGCCCAGCGCCGAGAAAAGGGCGTCTCCGGTCACCAATGCGCCCCAGTTCTCAGGATGATCGAAGTCGACGATATGCTCCTCAAGACGGGGATGGCTTATTCCGCTTTTGCGCCGCACGAAAATCCGCACCTTGTCGATCCCGGGATCTTCCAGGAGTTGCCGGGTCAGTTCACGACCTACCATGCCGGTCGCACCCACGATATTCACTTCCTTCATAACTTTCTTATTTCCAGTATGTCAACATCTCAGGCTGTGTATATCCTGTATTGAATTATTACTCTTTCAGCAGTCCGTCGTTGCGGAGTTGTTCGACGTGGTCGAGGATGGTTTCCTTCCAGGGGCGGAAACGGATGCCCAGTTCTTTGCTGATGCGGGAGTTGTCGAACCGGAGGTCATAGCCGAAGTTTTTCCGGATAAAGGAGGGAGAGTACCCGGCGATGGGGCCTACGATGTAAAAGATCCAGGTGGGCATATAGCCTGAAGGGAGGGGCAGTCGGGGATACTGGGCATGGATGACGCGGGCGATTTCCAGGAAATCGCGGCTGTGTGGAGCGGCGATGTGGCGGCCATGGGCTTGTGGAGTGAAGGCGGCTCTGACATGGGCGAGGGCGGCATCGCGAACGTCGACCACGGCCTGGGTGCCGCGGGGAACTCCCAGCCGGAAAAAGCCCGATGTGAGTTGACGCATCAGCTTGATACTCGTGGAGTCGGTCCGTTTTGAAAGAGAGGGGCCGAGGATAAACCCGGGATTGATGACCACCAGGTCAACACCAGGGAGGTCGCCGGTCAGTTTCCAGGCCTCCTTTTCGGCCAGGGTCTTGGAGTAGGAATAGGGCAGGTCGGTGAGCGACGAGGTGCTGTTCCAGTGCTCCTCCGTGAAGGTCTTCCCGTCGATGGATTCCGATTCGATGGCATTGCCATAGATGGCGGCTATGCTGCTGGTCAGCACAACCCGCCTGACCGTTCCGGCCTTGCGTATGCTTGCGAAGACATTCCGCACCCCTTCCACGGCAGGCCCGATCAGCTCCCTCTGCGGATCTTTCACTCCCGTGATTTTAAAGGGTGAAGCAGCATGGATGACCACACTGCACCCGGCAGTGGCTTCGTCAAAAGAGCCGGCTTTCATCAGGTCGGCTTCAAAAAACTTCAGCTTCCCCGGGTATTGGTCCGAGAGCGTGTCAAGATGTGCATATTTCTTCTGATCCGATTTTCTGCGGATGGTGGTATGGACCAGGTGGCCTTCTTCCAGAAGATATCTGACGATCCAGGAGGCCAGGTAGCCAGACCCTCCGGTCACCAGGACCGTCGCGGGGGTGTTCATTTTTTCGCTCATTTTATTTTTTTTGGTTAAATAACAACAAAAAGAGCAAACGGTTCCGGAAAAATAAAATAAAATGATGGACCGTGGAAAATGGTTTCACTGGATGAAATAGATTCGACCGGGTAAGTCATAAGTAAGTATAGTCGTTTATAAACCGATATAACAACTTTACCAGATTACCGGAATTTCTTAATTTTATCTCCTTTAATACCCAATGCTTATGTCTTACTTCTCAGATACCACGGGATTGTACACTGATTTTTACGAACTGACCATGGCCTATGGCTATTTCCGGAAGGGCCGGGTCGGGGAAACCGCGGTTTTCGACTATTTTTTCAGGACCAATCCCTTTCAGAACGGTTTCACGGTGTACGCCGGGTTGAGGGATTTGCTGGAGTTGCTGGAGCAATTCACTTACAGTGCGACCGATCTGGCCTATCTGCGGGGGCTTGGTTTTGCGGAGGACTTTTTGGAATATCTGCGGGATTTCCGGTTCCGGGGTACCCTGTACAGCATGGAAGAGGGGGAGGTGGTTTTTCCCGGGGAGCCGCTGATGCGAGTGGAAGGCAGCCTGATGGAGACCCAGTTGGTGGAGTCGATGTTGCTGAATGTGCTCAATTTTGAGTCGCTGGTGGCCACCAAGGCTTTCCGTGTGCGGCAGGCGGCGGGGCCGCGGCTGGTGAGTGAATTCGGGTTACGGCGTGCCCAGGGACTGGGGGCCATGATGGCCACGCGGGCATCGGTGATCGGTGGGGCCGACAGTACCTCCAATACCCTGGCGGCGATGAAGTATTCCATTCCGGCGGCGGGGACCCAGGCCCATTCGTGGATACAAAGTTTCGACACCGAGCTGGAAGCGTTTCTGGCTTATGCCGAAGTGCACGGCAGTAAGACCATCCTGCTGGTCGACACCTATGACACCCTCCGGTCGGGAATCCCCAACGCCATCCTTACGGCCAAAGCCATGGAGGGGCGGGGGGAGCGGCTTTTCGGGGTGCGCCTCGACAGTGGTGACCTGGCTTACCTGTCGAAGAAAGCCCGGAAGCTGCTTGACGATGCCGGACTTCCCTACGTGAAGATCGTGGCCTCCAACCAGCTGAACGAGCATGTGATCATGAGCCTTCTGCACGAGCAGGATGCCCCGATCGACGCCTTCGGGGTGGGTACCGAACTGGTGTCGGCAAAGCCCGATGCAGCCCTCGACGGGGTTTACAAGCTGGCAGCCGTGGATGGTTCACCAAGGATGAAAATCTCGGAGAATGTGGAGAAGGTGACCCTTCCCGGAGCCAAATGTGTCGTGCGCTTTTACGATGCCGACGGTTTTTTCTACCGCGACGGAATTTTCCTGGAAGAGGAGTGCCTCAGCGGAGAAATGATCATCCATAACCCCAAGTTTCCCGAGAAACAAACCGACGTGTCGGGACTCAGGGCAGAGCATCTGCTGAAGCCGGTGTATGCCGAAGGGAAGCGGCTGGTGGACGGGAAGACCCCTTCGGAGATCAACAGCTACCTGCAGGAGCGGGTGGCCCTGTTGCCCGCGGAACACCGCCGCTTCGTGCGGCCCCACATCTACAAGGTGGGCATCTCGGGGAAGTTATTGCAACTCCGCACCGACCTGGTGCGCAGCGTCACTGCAAAGTGACACCCTGTAATGAGTATTTTCTTTGGTGTCCAGTTAAATAACAGAAATTGAATCCTATGAGTGATGGATGTTGTAACGGTCAGGCTGACCGCTCAGCTGAGCCACAAAAGGCGGATCTCTCCGCTCAGGAGGGAAGTGTCGGGGAAGAGGGATCTTCCCGGAGAGGATTTGCGGGCGAAAGGGGGCTTTTACCCGGACCGTTTGTAAAAAACGGGGTGAACATTATCCGGCCCACGGTGGTGGTGGATGAGGCCATCTGCCGGCGGAATATTGCCCGTATGGCGGAGAAGGCCCGCATGGCGGGGGTACGTTTCCGGCCCCATTTCAAAACCCATCAGAGTGCGGCCATCGGGGAGTGGTTCCGGGAGGCGGGAGTCACGGCGATTACGGTCTCCTCGGTTTCCATGGCCCGCTATTTCGCCGATGCCGGGTGGAAGGAGATCACCATCGCCTTTCCGGTGAACATCAGGGAGATGGAGGAGATCAACCGATTGGCGGGGGAGGTGCGTCTGGAACTGTTGGTTGAGAATGAGATCGTCATGCGCCATCTGGTGACCCAACTGCAGGCGCCGGCGGGGATCTGGATCGAGATCGACACCGGGTATCACCGGACAGGCGTGGACACCGTCAAGACCCGGGTCATCGACCAGATGCTGGAAGTGCTCAAAAGAAACAACAAGATGGCCTTCCGGGGATTTCTGAGTCATTCGGGACAGACCTATTCGGCACGGACGGTTGAAGACATCCGGATCAGGCATGCCGATGTGCTGCTGCAGATGCGGTCGCTGAAAAACCATTATCAGCCTGAGTGGCCCGGGGTGGAGGTGAGCCTGGGCGATACGCCGGCCTGTTCGGTATGCGACCAGTGGGAAGGCGTGGATGAGATCCGCCCCGGCAATTTTGTTTTTTTGGACCTGATGCAGTGGCAGCTGGGGGTGTGTTCCGCCAATGATATTGCCGTGCGGGTGGTTTGTCCGGTCGTGTCGAAACAGATCATGCGCAATGAGGCGGTGATTTACGGAGGTGCCGTGCATCTTTCCAAGGAGCTGATGATCGGTCCGAACGGAAAAAAATGGTATGGCGGAATTGTCCTTCCGGATCGTGGCCCACTGCAGGCTTTCAGCCAGGGGAAAGAGGAGAGGGCTCAGCTTCTTCCCGGACCCTCTCACTCAGAGGTGGAGGATCCCCGGATCAAAGATGGGGTGAGTTCCGGAGGGGATCAGGGAAAAGGAATGGAGCTTCACGAAGCGGAGGCTCACAGTAATAACCTCTCCGGGAGTTCATCCGGCGGGGAATTTCCTGGCGGCAGTTCTCCTGGCAGTGCTACTCCTGGCAGGGATTCCCAGGGCGGGAGTTCATCCGGCGTAGGATCAATTCAAGGGAGGTGGCGGATCAGCGGGGAGACCTGGGTAGCCGGGTTGTCGCAGGAACACGGGATCGTCAGGGGAGCGTTTGAGGAAATTAAGGCGATGCAGCCCGGCGACCTGCTGGAGATCATCCCCGTCCATTCCTGTCTGGCTGCCGACCTGGCCGGGCATTACCTCACCACTACGGGACAAGTTATGAGTAAAATGGGAAGGGAATCGGGAGTCGGGAATCTGGAATATCGGAATCTGGAATCTTGAGTCTTGAATCTGGAATGCGGAATCTTGAATATCGGAATCTGGAATCTTGAATATCGGAGTCTTGAGTCTTGAGTCGGGAATCTTGAATGTGGGAATCTTGAATCTTAAGCCTTAAGTCTTGAATATCAGAATCTTGAGTGGTAAATGGAAAGAAATTATGACCGGAATGACCCGGATCTGGCTTTGAAGTATGCTTTCAGGTGATTGTACATTGATGTCAAGGTAAGCAGTTGTGCGGAAAGTGCATTCAAGCCCTGTGTGATATCTTCTACTGTAAAGGGATACTCATGCGTTACAATATTCCTGGTTTCCCTGAGTGCAAACCATTCCCGGTGGTTGGAGAGTAAACCCAGTTTTTCCATTTTGTTAAGCAGGTCGATGAAGGCCATTGTGCGGATATCTTCACCCAGAAACTCGAGTATCTGCGGGAAAAGCCTCTTGCCCATAGTGTCCTGAAGTTTAGAATACCTGAAAATAAGCTGATCGAAGTAGGAAAGGTCATCAGGGGAGATATGAAGGTAGTTGTCGCGGGTCAAAGGGAAATGGTGCTTGATTTTTTCAAAGGCATACATCATCCGTTCCATATGGATGTCACACAGAATAAATGTGTCGTTCAAAGAATGAATGATTTCATTTTCGGTCATAGCACCAGTGATTTTTCCATGATGGTTCTGTAAAAGGACTCTTGCTTTTTGAGTAAAGGGCGGTCCAGGACCACATCGATTTTCTGGTCCCCGATCAGTTCTTTGAGTTTGACCAGGAATTCGATTTTTTTCTGAACTGTCATTCGTTGCGAATCGCCTCCGGAAATAAAAAGATCTATATCACCGCCTTTGAACAGATCGTTGGTTCTTGACCCGAACAGCCTGACCTCAGTTGTAGTCCCGAAGACTTCAATTGCCACTTTTTTGATAGCCTCTATTTCCTTCTTTGTCAGTCGCATGATACAAAGATACCCAAAATAGTAAAACTGTCCGGAACTAATCCCGGAAACTGGAACAAAAAACAAAGGGCACAGCTATTGCTGCACCCTTTAATTATCCATTAATTCGGAACACCCCTTATTCTGGCCATTCGTGCGTTCAGGATTCATGACTGGTCATGGTGCGGGTTTTGAATGTGATTTTTGACTTTCACGGGCCTTTCCTTCATTCAAGATTCAAAATTCCCTCATTCAAGACTCAAGATTCCCGACTCAAGATTCCAGATTCAGGATTCCCACATTCGAGATTCCCTCATTCCAGATTCCAGACTCCCTCATTCCCGTTTCAGGATTCCTTTGCCGGTATGTTTTTCAGTGTTTCGAGCAGGAACTCCCAGAATTTGCCGACGGTGGCGACGTTCACCTTTTCGTCGGGCGAGTGGGGATGGCGGATGGTAGGCCCGAAGGAGATCATGTCCCAGTCGGGGTATTTTCCGCCGAGGATACCGCATTCGAGTCCGGCGTGGATGGCCTTGATTTCGGGGATTTTGCCGAATTTGGTGTGATAGACTTCCTGCATGGTTTTGAGGATGGGGGAGTCCATGTTGGGTTTCCACCCGGGGTAGGCGCCGCTGAATTTCACCCTGGCGCCGGCCAGAGAGAAGAGGGCCCACATGCGGGTGCCGAGGATCTCCTTGGCTGAGTCGACCGAGCTGCGCATCAGGCAGGCGATGCGGATGACCTTTTTCTTTTCGTCCGACTTCACGATAGCCAGGTTGGTGGAGGTTTCCACGAGTCCGGGCATGGAGTCGCTCATACGGATCACCCCGTTGGGCACGGCCAGGATGGCCCGGGTGAGGCGGGACTGGGTATCCTTGTCGATCACCGTTTTGGGGCAGTCGACGGGTTCCAGGGTTACCGTCAGGTCGGGTTCGGTGGCGGCGAGTTCTTTTTTCATGACGCCGGTGATCTCATCGACGAGGGTCACGAAGTCGGCGATTTTCTTGTTTTTGACGGTCACCAGTCCGAACGCTTCGCGGGGGATGGCATTGCGGAGGCTTCCGCCGTTGATGGTGGATAGGCGGACGCCCAGCTTGCATGCGGCCTCGTTGAGGATCCGGAAGAAGATCTTGTTGGCGTTACCGCGGCCCAGGGGGATGTCGATGCCCGAGTGGCCTCCCTTGAGGCCGGTAACGCTCAGGATGACGCCGGCGCTGGCCTTGGGGGCTTTCTTCTCCTTATAGCCGAATTTGACGCCCACATCCTCACCGCCGGCGCATCCCACGTAGAGTTCGCCTTCATCTTCCGAGTCGAGGTTGATGAGGATATCGCCCTGAAGCACGCCTGCTTCGAGGCCGTTGGCACCGTCCATGCCCGTTTCTTCGGTGGCCGTGAAGAGACCTTCGAGGGGCCCGTGCGGGATATCGGTGGATGCCAGGAGTGCCATGGTGGCGGCCACGCCGATGCCGTTATCGGCGCCCAGGGTGGTGCCGTTGGCGCGCACCCATTCCCCGTCGACGATCGCCTCAATGGGATCCTTCTCAAAGTCGTGGGTTTTGTCGTTGTTTTTCTGGGGAACCATGTCAAGGTGCCCCTGAAGGATCACCCCTTTGCGGTTTCCCATACCGGAAGTGGCCGGCTTGCGGATGATGATGTTGCCCGCGGCATCGCGGATCGTTTCCAGACCCAGCGACTTGCCGAAATTCTCCACGTAGTCGCGGATTTTCTCCTCGTGGTTCGAGGGACGGGGAATCTGCGTCAGCTCGTGGAAGTAATTCCACACCTGCTGCGGTTCCAGTTCCATTATTTTTTTACTCATAATTAATAAGTTAAACAGTAATTTCTATTCAAACACACGCTGCACCCCTATTGTTCACCAAAACCACGGTATGGGGCCGGAAACCGATGATGGGCAGGTGGTGACGGTGGTCACTACCCTCAAACAGCATCTCCGGCTGCTGATGTGATAGAGGTGCCGATGCACGAGGTATCAATTCTTCTTGTTGGGCAATTCGAGTCCGTATCCTTTTTTGCGGTCGACGGCTTTCAGGACGAAGCTGAGGATGATGGCGGCGACGCCGAAGCCAGCGAAGATGAGTTCGGGGACGGTGTAGTTGTATTTGGCGCCTTCGACGCCGGCGGCGATCTGTTCGGCCACGCCGGGGTTGGATTGGGTCACGGCCCAGCCGATCAGGATGGGTACCAGGAGCAGCCCGATGTTCTGGATGTAGAAAATCAGTCCGTATGCCGAGCCGAGGTAGCGGTCTTCCACGATTTTGGGGATGGAGGGCCACATGGAGGCAGGCACCAGGGAGAAGGCGGTTCCGAGGATCACAATGGTGGCCAGGGCGATGGGCACTGTGAAGATTTCATTGGGGGTGAGGGCGAAGATAAGGTGCGAGACCGTGAGCAGAATGGCTCCATAGAGCATCATGGAGGCCCCTTTTCCTTTGAAGTCGAGGAAAGCGCCCATGAAGGGGGTGAGGATCATGGCCCCGATGGGGAAATAGGAGAAGTAGGCGGCGGCCGTTTTGATGTCGAGGCTCAGTTTGGAGGCCAGCATGTCGGTGGCGAACTTCTGGAAGGGGAATATGGCGGCATAGAAGAGGACGCAGAGACCCGAGATGGCCAGAAAGCCGGGGTTGGTGATGATTTTCTTCAGGTCGGAAATGCGGAATGCCTCTTCGGGTTCTTCTCCGACGTTATTGGCGCCGATCTGTTTGTCGAGCCTGGCATCCATAAAGGTGAAGATCAGGAAGGTCAGGAATCCGATGCAGAGGAAGAGGAGGCCCCAGAAGACCGAGTTGGAGGGGCCGCCGTTTTCGGCGAAGATGGGGGTCAGGCGGAAGACGGCGAAGACGCCGAGGCGGGCGATGGCCATCTCGAGGCCCATGGCCAGGGCCAGTTCCTTGCCCTTGAACCATTTGACGATGGTTTTGGAGACGGTGATCCCGGCCATTTCGATTCCCACGCCGAAGATGGCGAAGCCCACGAAGGCCAGTTTGGCCGATGCCGGCACCCAGGTGATGAAGGAGTTAAGGAATCCTGCGAAGGCCGTGTCGGCGAAGCCGGGGGTCAGCGCGTAATATTTCAGGGCAGCACCCACGACCATGGTGGTGGCCGAGGTGATCAGGGTAAAGCGGATGCCCATTTTGTCGAGGATGATCCCCGAGAGGATGAGGAATCCGGCGAAGACGTTGAGGAAGAATTCCGAGCCGCCCAGCATGCCGAACACTTCGGGGCTCCATTTGTAGTCGGTTTCGAGCATGGTCTGCAGGGGTGCCACCACGTCGATAAAGAAGTAACCAAAGAACATCGTGGAGGCAATCAGCAACAGGGCTGTCCACCGCGCTCCCGCTGAGTCTTTCAGCGTTTTTCTGATTTCGTTCATATAAGTCGGGTCGTTTAAATTTTAGCCGTTAAAGGTAACCAAATATTTTTATCCTCCGGAAATGCCGGGGGCTTTTCTCGGGAAATCAGAGGGGCTCCAGGAATACCCGGGATAACCTGATGAGTCCCGGATATCCATGGTACAGATCGGGAACAAACGGGTATATCCGGTGTAAGTCGTGTATAAACGGGATTAAACGGGACCGTTCAGTTCAGGGCGGCCCCAAAAGAAATTCCCCGGGACTACTGGTTTTTGGTGACCGATTTGATGGCTCCCGTTTCTGGCCAGAACTGGATGGCGAAGTTTCCGTTGAGGAGTTCTGCCGGCAGGGGGAGCACGCTGCCCATCTGGGCGATGGGAAGGCGCGTGGTGGCCAGCAGGGTGAGTTCGCGGGAGATCCGTATGTCGGCGATGGCGGGCTGGCGGAAAAAGAGACCTGATCCGGAGGCTGTGGCGGAGGCAGAAGCAGAAGCCGGGGCCATGGGGGCTCCCGGGTTGGTGGCACTGCCCGGGGAAGCGGCGGCGGAGGTGTTATCTGCGGCCGGAAGGAACGCAGGTTCCACATCGATCATGACCGGTTTCCCCGAGAAGTCGCTTTTGGGGAGGAATCCCAGGGCTTCGTCGAAGCGGAAGATGACTTCTCCTTTGGTTCCTTTGGCGGCGGGGATGAAATCATAGCTGAAGGTATATTTCTGGTGGCTGGCTTTTCCGGTGAAGAGTTCGAGGTTGCTCTTTTCGATCTTCCGGAGTTCTTCGAGGCTTTCCTCGTAGGCTTCGCCGTCGGGGTGGAATTCGTCGAGCATGCCGGTGACGATGTCGAGCCGGGCGCTGCGGGCTTTAAGGATGGCGGCGGCGGCTGCTGCTGCGCGTTGTTCCAGGGGGGAGCGGCCGGTCAGATCGGTGTTGTTGGTCAGGCGGGTGAAGGCGGGGGCTGTGGCGGGTACCGGGAGGGTGTAGGCGTTGACGGCGGGCTGTGGACCCTCAGCGGGGGGCATCACCGCGTTGATGCCGGCCAGGCACCCGGTGGGGGAGAGCTGCAGCAGGGAGGCATTCATGTTCCCTGTTTTGTAGCGGTGCTCCGGGTCGGGTTCCGCGAAGGTGACCACCTCCACGGCGTCGATATTCCAGGAGATGCGCGACTGGTTTTTTACGTTCTGGATGCCCAGGAGGGACTCGGCGTAGAGGGCATACGGACCGGCCACGAAATTGGTGCGGGTGGCTGTAACCACGACCCTGATGCCCGTGCGGGGCAGGTGGTAGGTGAGGCCGTCGACCGTCAGTACCGGTGTTTCTTCAATCGTCTTTTTGGATCTCTGTCCCACTGCCGGGAAGGCCAGCAACAGCGCCAGCGCATAAACCAATAATTTCATCATCTCTGTTTTAAGCAACAAAACGTCAAAATTAATCAATTTCTTGTTGCGTGCGGCCGTAAAATTTGCGGAAGGCGCGGCCGAGGTTGCGGTGGATATCGCCGGCGATCAGGGCGGGTTCGGTGAAGCGTTCTGCGGAGAGGTCGGCGGCGAGGCCATGGAGGTAGACGCCGGCGATGGCTGCGGAAGCGGGAGGAAGGCCCTGGGCCAGCAGTCCGGTGATGATGCCGGTGAGGACGTCGCCGCTGCCGCCGGTGGCCATGCCCGGGTTGCCGGTGGGGTTGAAGCAGACCTCTCCGGAAGGGAGGGTGATCGTGGTGAAGGCTCCCTTCAGGACGATGATGATCTGGTGGTGCCGGGAGAGTTCCCGCTGTAATTGGAGCCGCTGCCAGCTCCCGGAGAACGCTTCCGGGTGGTGACTGCCGGAGAACGCTTCCGGGAGGTGACCGCCGGAGAACGCTTCGGGGAGGTGACCGCCGGGGGCCGCGCCCCCGGGAGGGAGCGTAATAGGATCTTCTCCGACGGTGGGTTGTTTCCCGTGGTTTTGACCGTCACTGGTGGCTGCTACATCGGGAAGGCCGGCAAAGGGAGCCTGTCCGGAGGGGAGTGGTCCGGTTGTCGGGCTACCCGCGGGAGGAGTGTGGCCTGCGGGAGGGGTGATTCCGGCGATCAGCCGGCTGAATTCCCCGGGGTGCGGGGTCAGGATGGTTCCGGAGGGAATAAGGGAGAGCCCTTCGGGCATGGAGGCGATGAGGTTCAGGGCGTCGGCGTCGAGGAGCAGGGGGGTGCGTGCCGTTTGAAGGAGTTCGCGCAGGGCGGTGCCTGACAGGGGGTCGGTGCCCAGTCCGGGCCCCACGCCGATGGCTGCATATTTGCCGGTGGGCGGGAGTTGTGTAAAGTGTTCTTCGTGGGGGTCGACGGAGCACATGGCTTCCGGGGCGGCAGCCTGGAGGATGGGGAGACCGCACCGCGGGGTGTGGATGGTCACCAGTCCGGCCCCGCTGCGGAGGCATCCCTGGGCGGCGAGGAGGGCAGCGCCGGTTTTGCCGTAGCTTCCGGCGATGAGGAGGGCGTGTCCGAAGGCGCCTTTGTGGGCGAAGCGTTTCCGGAGGGGGAAGAGACCCCTGAGCTCCTCCGGGGTGGTCATCCGGAAGGGGCTTTCCGTGCGGGCCAGGGCATGCGGGTGGAGGCCGATGTCAACGATTTCCACGCGGCCCGCGAAGGCCTCATTTTCGGGAAAGAGGAGGCTGATTTTCGGGAATTGGAGGGTGAAGGTAGCCCTGGCGCGGATGATGTGGTCAGGGTTGGTCTGGCTGTTGTCTTCGCCCAGGAGGCCTGACGGCATGTCGATGGCGTAGATGCGTGTGCCGCTGGCGTTGAGGTGGCGGACCAGTGCTGCGGGGAGGGCTTCGAGGGGGCGGGTGAGGCCGGCCCCGAAGAGGCCGTCGATGACTGCGGCCTGGCGGGGAATCTCCGGGAAATCCTTTTCCGCGGCGATCGTGCGGAAGCGGGCTTTCCCCTGGTCGAGGAGGCGCTGGAGGTTGGTTTCACAGGAGGGGGAGAGGGAGCGCCCTGTGTCGAGGAGGTATGCCGTGACGGGGTAGCCTTCGCCCGCGTAGAGACGGGCCATGGCCAGGGCATCACCCCCGTTGTTGCCCGGACCGGCGAAGAAGACCAGCGGGTGACGGTAGCGGATGTATGCTCCCAGGTGGTTGGTCATCTTCAGGGCTGCCCGCTCCATCAGGTCGATGTCGGTAACCGGCTCATGCTCTATGGTATAGCGGTCAATGGCCGCAATCTGGTTTGTCGTGAAAAGCTTCATCATACCGCTAAGTTAATGAGATTTTTTGATCTGCTGACATCGGGTTTTGGTTCCATCGTCGGGGATAGATGCTGAATATCAGAAATAAAACGGATCTCCACCGCAAATCTTCAGGGACGCAGGGAGGAAGTAAAAGGTGTGATAAATGGTATTCGTGCTGTTTTTTGTGGTCTGAGGGTCATAATATCGGGTTTTTGGGATATTTTTAAGGGACCGTAAAACCTGACCTCATGGAAAAGTATATCCTCTCTTTAGATTCAGGCACGACCAGCAACCGGGCTATTTTATTTGACCACCGCGGAGAGATCGTGAGTGTGGCCAACCAGGAGTTTGAGCAGATCTATCCCCGTCCGGGTTGGGTGGAGCATGATCCGCGGGCGATCTGGCGGACGCAGCTGAGTGTGGCCCAGCGGGTGGTCAGGCAGAAGGGGATCGCCGCCGAGCGGGTGGCGGCGATCGGGATCACCAACCAGCGGGAGACGACGGTGCTCTGGAACCGTGACACCGGGGAGCCGGTATGCAATGCCATCGTGTGGCAGGATCGCCGTACCTCCGGAATCTGTGACAAGCTCGTGAAAAAGGGGCATGCACCGCTGATCGCGGCAAAGACAGGTCTCGTGGTGGACGCTTACTTTTCGGCGACCAAGATCAAGTGGATCCTCGATCATGTCGCGGGCACCCGGAAGCTGGCCGAAGAGGGGAAGCTGGCCTTTGGCACCGTCGACACCTGGCTGATCTGGAATTTCACGAAGGGGGCCCTGCACATCACCGACGTCTCGAATGCGAGCCGCACCATGCTCTTCAATATCCACACCCTGGAGTGGGATGTGGAGCTTCTCGGCCTGCTGGGGATTCCGGCGTCGTTGCTTCCGGAAGTGCGGGCGAGCAGTGAGGTTTACGGCACCACGGCCAAAGAGTTCTTCGGCAGGGAGATTCCCCTGGCGGGGATCGCCGGTGACCAGCAGTCGGCCCTTTTCGGGCAGATGTGCCTGAAGGAGGGAATGGTCAAGAACACATACGGCACCGGCTGTTTCGTGATGATGAACACGGGGGGCAAGCCCATTGCTTCGAAACACAACCTGTTGAGCACCATCGCCTGGAAGATAGGGGAGGAGGTGACCTATGCCATCGAGGGAAGCATTTTCATGGGCGGGGCGACCATCCAGTGGCTGCGTGACCAGCTGGGGCTGATCCGCAAGGCGCCCGACATCGAGGAGCTGGCCGCCCAGGTCGAAGACAACGGGGGTGTTTACCTGGTGCCGGGATTTGTGGGACTGGGGGCGCCCCATTGGGATCCTTATGCCACGGGGATGCTCATCGGCCTCACGCGCGGGGTGGGTAAAAGCCACATTGCCCGGGCGGCCCTGGAGAGCATCGCTTACAGCTCCATGGAAGTGATCGGCACCATGGCCGAAGATGCAGGCATCGCGGTGGCTGAACTCCGTGTCGACGGAGGCGCCTCGGTAAACAACCTGCTCATGCAGATCCAGGCCGACACCATCTTCCGGACGGTGGTCAGACCCCGCATCACGGAAACCACGGCCCTGGGGGCGGCTTACCTGGCCGGACTGGCCACAGGATACTGGGAGAGCACCGAAGAACTGGAACGGCAGTGGCAGGTCGAAAGGGCTTTCTACCCGGTGGTCGACCATGCCGAGATGGAAAAACAGATCGCCCTGTGGAAGAGGGCGGTGGAAAGGGCTATGAAATGGAATGCGGAGTCTTGAGTCTTGAGTCTTAAATCTTAAGTCTTAAGTCTTAAATCTGGAGTCTGGAATCGGGAATCTTGAATGTGGAATCTTAAGTCTTGAGTCTTAAGTCTTAAGTCTTGAATCTTGAATATCGGAGTCTGGAGTCTTGAGTTGTAACTAACAAATATACTTATGAAGCGGGATAGTTTTCTTAAGAAGGTGAGGAAGAGGGGGACGTGGGATATCATTGTGATTGGCGGAGGGGCGACTGGTTTGGGGGTGGCAGTGGATGCCGCCAGCCGGGGATACAAGACCCTTTTGCTGGAACAGAGTGATTTTGCCAAGGGAACCTCCAGCCGGAGCACCAAGCTGGTGCACGGGGGGGTGCGGTATCTTCAGCAGGGGGATATTGCCCTGGTGATGGAGGCTCTCAGGGAGCGTGGACTGATGATCAGCAATGCGCCCCATCTGGTTTCCAACCGCTCCTTTGTGATTCCCAGCTACGAATGGTGGGGGAGTAGTTTTTACACGATGGGACTGAAGGTATACGACCTGTTGGCGGGCAAGCTGGGATTGGGTTCCTCGCGGATGCTCAACCGGGAGGAGGCGGTGGAGGCGCTGCCCACCCTGGTGCAGGAGGGGCTCAAGGGGGGTACGATATACCACGACGGACAGTTTGACGATGCCCGGATGGCGGTCAGTCTGGCACAGACCTGCGCCGACCACGGCGGAGTGCTGCTGAACTATTGCAAAGTGACGGGCCTTCTTCATGAAAACGACCAGGTATGCGGGGTGACGGCCACCGATGCGCTCAAGGGCGAGGAGTTCAGGCTGAAAGCGCGTGCCGTAGTGAATGCCACGGGGGTTTTCGTGGATGAGGTCATCAGGATGGACGACCCGGGGGCGCGGGAGATGATCACCCCCAGTCAGGGGATCCACCTGGTCGTGGAGCGCTCTTTTCTTCCGCAGGATGCGGCCGTGATGGTCCCCAACACCTCCGACGGGCGGGTGATGTTTGCCGTCCCCTGGCGCAAGCATGTGATCATCGGCACCACCGACACTCCGGTGAAGGAGCACGCTTTGGAGCCGGTACCTCTGGAGGGGGAGATTGACTTTTTGCTGAAGACGGCGGGGCAATATCTGGTGCGGCAGCCCGAAAGGAAGGATGTGCTGAGTGCCTTTGCCGGACTGCGCCCGTTGGCCCGTCCGGATGATGAGAAAAAGGCCACCAAGGAGATCTCCCGGAGCCATAAGATTATTGTGTCGCTGACGGGACTGGTGACCATCACGGGGGGGAAGTGGACCACCTACAGGAAGATGGCCGAGGATGTGGTGGAGAAGGCGGCGATATTGGGGGGACTTCCGGAGCGGGAGTGCATCACCCGGCACATGCCGATCCATGGTTTCCGCACGGGTGTGGATCCGGTGGAGGATGCCCTGGCCTGTTACGGTTCCGACCGGGAGGATTTGCTGGCCCTGACCGACGAGAATCCGGTGTGGGGAGGGTGGCTGAGCAGAGAGCTGGAGATTTTGCGGGCCCAGGTGATCTGGGCGGTCAGGGAGGAGATGGCCGAGACTGTGGAGGATGTGCTGGCACGGCGGACGCGGGCGTTGTTCCTTGATGCGCGGGAGAGCATCAGGATGGCCCGGGAGACGGCCATACTGATGGCCCGGGAAAAGGGGAAGAACAAGGAGTGGGAAGAGCGGCAGGTGGCGGAATTCACGGCGCTGGCGCGGCAATACATACTCACGCCGGGGTGATTTCCTGGTCTGGCAGTATCCGCTGCCGCCGGAGTGCCGCCGGGGTGATTACCTGTCCCGGCAATCACAGCTGGCATCAGCGTGATGATCAGGTCAGGCAGTATCCGCTGCTGCCGGAGTGTTGTGGGGGTGATTACCTGTCCCGGCATCACAGCTGGCATCAGCGTGATGATCAGGTCAGGCAGTATCCGCTGCCGCCGGAGTGCTGTGGGGGTGATTACCTGTCCCGGCATTCACAGCTGGCATCAGCGTGATGATCTGGTCAGGCAGTATCCGCTGCCGCCGGATTGATTTCCTGGTCTGGCAGTATCTGTTGCTGCCGGAGTGCTGTGGGGGTGATTTCCTGTCCCGGCAATCACTGCCGGCATCAGCGTGATGATCAGGTCAGGCAGTATCCGCTGCCGCCGGAGTGCTGTGGGGGTGATTACCTGTCCCGGCATTCACAGCTGGCATCAGCGTGATGATCAGGTTAGGGAAGAGCGGCAGGTGGCGGAATTCACGGCGCTGGCGCGGCAATACATACTCACTCCGGAGTGATTACCTGGTCAGGCAGTATCTGCTGCCGCCGGAGTGCCGCCGGGGTGATGGCCTCCGGAAGTCCGGGCAGGAGCGGGCGGGTCCAGGCGGGTCAAGGCATGTCCAGGCGGGTCAAGGCATGTCCAGGCAGGTCCAGGCGAGTCCAGGCATGTCCAGGCGGGTCCAGGCATGTCCAGGCGGGTCCGGGCGGGTCCAGGCGAGTCCAGGCGGGTCCCGGCAGGAACGGGGAGGCGGTTGAAGGGGGAAAAACGATTTTAACGCGTTGAATCAGGATATAAATGATTAAATAACACTTATAAACGGGTATCATGGGAGAATTTTTTGCGGAATTTCTGGGGACGTTTTTGTTGATCGTTCTGGGGAATGGGGTGGTGGCCAATGTGAATCTGGACAGGACCCACAGTCACGGTGCCGGGTGGATTGTGATCACGGCGGGGTGGGGTATGGCGGTGTTTGTGGCGGTTTTTGCCACCCAGGACATCAGCGGGGCGCATCTGAATCCGGCGGTGACGCTGGGGTTGGCCCTGTCGGGGCTTTTCGGGTGGGCCAAGGTGGTCCCCTTTGTGCTGGCTCAGATGGCAGGGGCCATGCTGGGGGCTTTCACCGTCTATTTCTTTTTCGCCGATCATTTCAGGGCCACGCGCACCCCGCAGGTGCGGAAGCACTGTTTCTGCACGGCGCCGGCCATCCGCAACTACAGGAACAATTTCTTTTCCGAGCTGGTGGGGACCTTTATCCTGGTGTTGGCGGTGTTGTTGATTCATCTGCCGTCGCTGGAGATTGCGGGTGTGGAGTCGGCCAAGGTGGGGCTGGGGTCGCTGGAGGCGTTGCCCGTAGGGTTGCTGGTGTTTGCCATAGGGTTAAGCCTGGGGGGTACCACGGGGTATGCCATCAATCCGGCACGTGATCTGGGACCGCGCATCGTGTATAGTCTGCTGCCCTTTCAGGAGAAGGACGATCCCGACTGGGCCTATGCCTGGATCCCCGTCCTGGGGCCTGCTGCCGGCGCCGGCGTGGCGGTGCTTGTATATTTGGTCATGAACAGTCTGGCGTGAGTTTTTCACGATCGGGCGAGGGTGAAAATGGTCAAAAAAGTAACGATTGTTTGAATGGAATAAATATTTTGCTGATATTTGGTATTCCCAATGCAGAATCAGGAGGGACAGGCCGGCGTGCGGAGCTGTGCATTGCGGGAAACCGCGCTTGGGGTTCTGATGCGGGGGCGGATGGTTCCGGAGGAAGAAAAGAGTAGGTTAACCAGGTAAATACAATATTATGAAGAGTCTGAATTTAACAGCAAAAGTCGTACTTCTCTTTGCGGTGCTGGTGATGATACCGTCGTGTGCGGTCAATCCGGTGACGGGGAAGCGGCAGATCATGTTTATGTCGGAGGCGCAGGAGGTAGCCATGGGGCAGTCGTATGATCCGCAGGTGCTGGCCACCTTCGGGGTATATCCTGACCAGAAACTCCAGAATTATGTACAGCAGCTGGGTGATGAAATGGGGAAGATCTCGCACCGGCCCAACCTGCAGTATCATGTGCGGGTGGTGGATTCTCCGGTGGTGAATGCCTTTGCGGTGCCTGGGGGGTACATTTACCTGACGCGGGGTATCCTGGCGCAGTTCAACAACGAGGCGGAGATGGTGGGTGTGCTGGGGCATGAGATGGGTCATGTGACGGCGCGTCATTCGGTGAGTCAGCAGACGAAGCAGACGCTGGGGCAGCTGGCGCTGATCGGGGGGATGATTTTGTCGCCGCAGATTGCGGAGATGGGGGAGATGGCCATGCAGGGGCTGCAGCTGTTGTTTCTGAAGTTCAGTCGTGATGATGAGCGGGAGGCCGACAAGCTGGGGGCGGAATACACCTCGAAGGTGGGTTTTGATGCGCATAAGATGGCTGATTTTTTCCAGGTGCTCAACAAGATGAACATGGCGGAGTCGGAGGGGGGAGTGCCCACGTTTCTGTCGACGCATCCCGACCCGGGTGACCGGGAGACGGCGGTGAATCAGTATGCCACGCAATGGCAGCAGACCCTTCAGAACAGCAACTGGAAGGTGAACCGGGAGAGTTATCTGCAGCTGATCGACGGGATCGTGTATGGGGAAGATCCGCGTCAGGGGTATGTGGAGGGGAACACCTTCTATCATCCGGAGCTGAAGTTCAGGTACAGTTTTCCGAACGGGTGGCGGTTTGAGAATTCGCCGATCCAGGTGCAGATGGCGCCTGCTGACGGGAGTGCCATCATGGTTTTCACCTTTGCTCCGGGGAGCAATCTGCAGGTGGCTGCCGACAGTGCGCTGATGCAGTTGGGGATGACGGTGCAGGAGCGGCAGAATGTCACGGTCAACGGACTTCCGGCCATTGCGGCGGTATCGATTCAGACCGGCCAGGACCAGTCCACCGGACAGCAGGTTTCCAACCAGTTGCTGTCCTACTTCTATAATTTAGACGGGAACTTCTTCGTCCTCCACGGGCTGAGTTCGTCGCAGAATTTCAGCAAGCTGTTTCCGCTGATGCAGATGAGCATGACCTCATTTGCCCGGCTCACCGATGCTTCGAAGATCAACGTGAAGCCCGATTATCTGCGGGTGAAGAAGGCTCCCCGGGCGGGAACGGTGGCCGAGACCTTCAGGGCGCTGGGGGTGCCTGCCGGCAAGCATGAAGAGCTGGCCTTCCTGAACAACATGGCGCTCACCGACCGTCTGGCGGCCGGACAGCTCATCAAGATCGTGAGCAAATAATAAGGATTTTTCAAGGCTTCTGAGCTATCAGGTATTCTGGTGGCTGAGATCTGAACCATTTTTGGCAACTCGAGTTCAGAACATAACCGGTTTGAATCGGGTAGGTAATTTTATAAAAAAAAAGTGTAAACAATAAAATAACCTAATATTACTCATTGTAACCTGCATTCATACATTTTATTTATATATTTGTCAAACTATTTTTGATTTGGACGTATATATTGTCGATAAAGAGCTTAAAGAACTTTATACAACAGGGAAGTCAAGAAAGTTAAGATTGCGGCCTGAAATCATTAACAAGTTTTTTGCCACTATTCAGAAAATTGATGCGGCGAGTATAATACTCCCTAAAATTTAGACAGCTGGGTAAGTTTAATAAAAACGATTAAATTTACTCAAGATGAAAGCAAAGAGAAAGAAGTACAGTGCCGCCTTCAAGGCCCAGGTGGCCATTGAAGCGATC